>OION01000382.1_pt1 | contig 10566 bp, 10 predicted proteins | sample 1585561 | NCBI WGS metagenome assembly OION01 (sample SAMN02674699, study PRJEB24791) | human gut metagenome, SKBSTL042 | isolation source: stool | host: Homo sapiens | place: USA | reverse complement strand
GAGTTCAGACGTGTGCTCTTCCGATCTTTTTGCACAAAGGCCAGCTGTGCGGTGGAAAACTGCTTGCCGTATATGGCTTTGTAGGCTGCAAGGTCAAGCCCCTTGCGCAGCCGCAGCTGTAAGATCAGGTAGTCCTCTGCGCCGCAATTGCCGTCCATGATGGGCGCGGCGGCGTCCTGCAGAAAGGCGGCGGTGTCCGGTGCGTAGCAGAACCGCTTGCCGCCCATGCAGGAGTGCGCCGCAGGGCCAAGTCCAAGATAGTCGCCGCAGTTCCAGTAGATGAGGTTGTGCCTGCCCTCATAGCCCGGCTTTGCAAAGTTGGAGATCTCGTACTGGCGGTAGCCGTGGTGTTCCAGCTGCTCCACGGCGTAAAGATAGAAATCGGCGGCTTCATCGCCGGTGGGCAGCCCCTCCGGCGGGTGCTTGCCAAAGGCGGAGTCCGGCTCTATCTTTAAAAGGTAGGCCGAGATATGGGTGGCCCCGCCTTTTTCGATCAGTTCCAGTGTCTCGTCAAACTCGGCCTGCGTATAATGGGGCAGCGCCAGCATGATATCGCCGCTGATATTCTCGAACCCGGCGCGCCGGGCGGCGGCAAAGGCTGCCCGCGCCTGCTTGGCGCTGTGGGGACGGCCAAGGGTGCGCAGCTGGGTGTCCCGGGCAGACTGCACCCCGAAGGAGATGCGGTTCACCCCCGCCGCCCGGAAGCCCCGCAGGCTCTCCTCGGTGACGGTCTCGGGGTTTGCTTCCAAGGTGATCTCTGCACCGGACACGGGCTCTGCTGCCCGGATGAGCCGCTCTGCCTGCGCCGGGGTGAGCAGGCTGGGCGTGCCGCCGCCGAAATAAACGGTATCCGGCCGCAGGGACGCGTTTGGCGCAAAGCGGTGCAGCTCCCGCAGAAGCGCGTCCACATAAGCATCCGGCACGCCCCGCTCCCCGGGGTGGGAATAAAAATCGCAGTACCGGCATTTGGAAAAGCAGTAGGGAATATGCAGATAAAGTCCAAGGGACATACAATATCACAGCCTTTTTCATGAAACGTTCATTTCTATGCAGTATACTATATTCCGTAGACCGGAGCAAGAGAGAAATGCTCCGGCAGAATAGACTGGAGGAACCCAGATGAGTTACAACAATTACAACCGTGGCTATGCAGAGCCTACAATGACCTCGGCTGATTATATGACCCGCACCTACCGCTGGATGGCGCTGGGACTGCTGATCACCTTTGCGGCGGCGTTTGTCACCGCCACCACCCCGCTGTTCTATGTGGTCAACTCGCTGTATCTGCTGTTCACCATTGCCGAGCTGGCGCTGGTGTTCGTGCTGAGCGCCCGGGTGCAGAATATGTCCGTGGGCGCGGCAAGAGGGGTGTTTTTGGGCTACGCCCTGCTCAACGGCATGGTGCTGAGCTACTATTTCCTTGCTTTTGAAGTGGGCACGCTGGTGCTGGCCTTCCTTGCCACCTCGCTGTACTTCGGCCTGATGGCAGTTTACGGCACTACCACCCACAAAGACCTGTCCGGCTGGGGCCCCAAGCTGATGATGGCGCTGTTTGCGCTGCTTATCACCGGTTTCGTTGGTCTGCTGTTCGGCATGGGCTTTATGGGCACGGTGCTGTACTCCGGCATCGGCCTGGTGGTGTTCATGCTGCTGACCGCCTACGATACCCAGAAGCTGAGCCAGATGTACTCCTACTACGCAGGGGACAGCGAGCTGGCAGAAAAGGCTTCCATCTACGGCGCACTGACGCTGTATCTGGACTTCATCAACATCTTCTTGTATGTGGTGCGTCTGCTGGGTCTGAACAGCCGCCGCCGCGACTAAGCGTAGAAAGAATTTTATGATCTGTAAATCAGCCAAGCCTGCAGGGCTTGGCTGATTTATTTTTCGCTGTCTTTTTTATCCCTTTGTATAAACTGCCCGCCGCTGTCCCACACTAAACCCAGAAAAAGACCCCGTACACAAAACGGACAGATGGGAGTAACAAGCATGGAGCAGATCAAAAAATTTCTGCACGGCAAGGGCTTTGCTCTGCTGCTGACCGCAAGCCTGCTGGCTGCGGCTGCGGCGGGGGTGTGGGCGGTGCGCGCCCTGCGGGCAGAACTGCAAAAAAGTTTGGAGGGGTTGGACACCCCCGGCACCACCCAACAGACCACCCCGGAAACAGAACCGGACTGGGACGCACAGGAGGACACCACATGGCAGCAGCCCGTGACCGACGTTGCAAACAGCAAGGCAGATGTGCCGCAGCAGACGCCCTCTGGGGTGTCCTCTGGTGCGCAGTCTGGCTCTGGTTCGCTGCGCGAACCCTCGGCACTGCAAGGCGCATCCTCGCCTGCCAGCAGTTCGGCGCAGCCTGCCGCCGCACCCTCTATGCCGGGGCGCGTGCTCAACGCCTTCAGCGGCGATGAGCTGGTGTATAACAAGACCCTTGGCGACTGGCGCACCCACAACGGCGTAGACTACGCCTGCACGCAGGGCGCTGCGGTAGCGGCGCCTGTGGCGGGCAAGGTAGTCTCTGCCGGGGCAGAGGGCAACTGGGGCACCGTGGTGGTGCTGGAGGATGCCGCTGGCCGCAGTTGGCGGCTGTGCGGCGTGGCTGACCCGGACGTTAAGGCCGGGGACACCGTGACCGCCGGGCAGAAGATTGGCACGGTGGGCACTGTCGGCTGCGAATGCGCCGAGGAGAGCCACATCCATGTGGAGGTAAAGCAGGGCGAAGCTTACCTCGACCCGGCAAAGCTGCCGGAGTAAGCATACCATAAAAGGGGCTGCAACAGCGGCTCCTTTTTTGGTGCGTCAGGCGGTACGGCGCGTTTGCAGCAGCCAGAGAACCAGCGCCGAAAGCACCCCGGCTGCCAGCAGTACATCTGCGGGGTGTGCGGCCCAGTGCTGGAAGGCACTGCCATAGGCTGCCTGCCCGATGGGCTGGGTCAGGCAGGCCAGCACGGTGCAACAGGCGGTGGTTTTGCCCAGCTGTGCCTGCGGTACTAGCATTTGCAGCTGCGCAAAGAACCACACGTTGAACAGTGCCGCCACGGCCATAAACACGGCACCCAGCACCAGAATGCTGCCGAACTGGAGTGTGGGCACCCGGAGGGCAAGACCCAGCGCGGCGCACACGCCGCTGAGCGCCAGCAAAAGACCTGTGCCGCTGCGGATGGGATGCCGGACAAAGACGGTTCCCGCCAGCACGCCGCCTAAAATGCCGCCCGCGCTCAGCACCGCCTGCACAAGGCCAAGGGAGGCATCACTTTTCTGCAAAGTCTGCACCACCAGCACCGGAACACCCACGGTGAGGGCAGGGACTTCCAGCAGGTTTACAGCCGCCATGGCGGCAGCTAGCCGCAGCACCGCAGCCTGCCCGGTGAGAAACCGCGCACTTTCCCGCAGGTCGGTCCACAGAGAACGGACGGAGAGCTTTGTGTCCCGGGGGACATCCTGTGGGATGCGCAGGCAGAGCTCCATCCCGGCGGAAAGTGCAAAGCAGCCGCCGCAGAGCGCCAGCAGACCACGGATGCCGAGGTGCTCCAGCAGAACAGCACCCAGCAGGGGACCGAGAAGCTCGTCCACGGTATCCACCAGCTGAATGACCGCGTTGCCGCGCAGCAGCTGGGTGCCGTTCAGCAGCAGGGGCAGACAGGCGCGTACTACAGGCTGGTAAAGCCCCTGAATGGCGTACAGACTGCCCAGCACGGTCAGGATCAGCGGAAGCAGGGGCAGATGCGGCAACCCGGCAGCGGCTGCCGCCGAAATACCGGCGGTTACCAGATCCAGCAGCGCCATCAGGCGGGCTTTACGGCAACGGTCTGCCAGCGCGCCGCCGGTCAGCATTCCGGCCAGAGCAGGCAGCATAGCCAGCGCGGTGATGCCGCCGTACAGCGCAGCGGAACCGGTCTGCCGCAGCAGATACAGCGGCAGCGCAAACCGCAGGGCGGCATTGCCGAACAGGGAGATGATCTGCCCGAGGACGATGAGGAAAAAAGTGTTCATGGGAACCTCCTGTTTTTTGCTTACAAACCGTTGGTCTGTATCTGCGTATAAAAAAGGGCGGAGCGTTCCGCCCGGAAAATTCAGTCTTTGACCGGTGTGCACAGCTGCACCAGCTGTGCAGCCTGTGCATCCGTCAAAAGATCCAGCCCAAGCGCATGGGTCATTTGCTGAAACACGAGGTTCCGCGCCCGCTGCTGGGCCGGCGTGGTGGGGCGCGTCTGTGGGGAAAGCCAGATGTCTGCCAGCACGAACAGCGCTTCCGCCAGCGCATTGGCATCGGCGGTGTGGATGGAGCCGTCCGCCATGCCCTGCCGGATCATGGGTGCAATACATTCCGGGGCCAGATGCGCTTCAATGTTAGTCAGCTCCATGGCAAGGAACTGCGGGTTGCTGCACAGGTGCGGCAAGGTCTGCGCGATCTGCTGCTGCCGCTGCCCGGCAAAGGATGCTGCAAACACCGCCTGCAGCTTTTGCAGCCCGGTCAGGGACGGGTCGTCCCGGATATGGCGCAGCGGCTCCCACATTTGGTCGCCCAAACGGTCACCGACGCGCTGCGCGATCTCCTCCTTGGAGCGGAAGTGGTGGTACACCGCCCCTTTGGAAAGCTTTGTGGCATCAATGATGTCCTGCAGGGTGGTATTCTGGTAGCCCTTCTGGGTAAAGAGCAGGGCAGCGGCGTCTAAGATCTTTTCCACGGTCTGCTCCGGGTATTTGTTGCGCGGCATGGCAGATGCTCCTTTTTTACAAACTAACGGTCTGTAAAAAGAATACCGCAGCCCGACGGCTTTGTCAAGAGGGCATGGAACCGAAAATCCATTCATTTCCTGCGGCGCTGCATTGCTTTTGTGCGGGGTTTCTGGTATGATACAATAGAATCAACAGGCGATTTTGGGAGGATGACAGATGGCAAGGGTTTTGATCGTGGGAGCCGGGGCAGCCGGACTGATGGCGGCGGGTGCCGCCGTGCGGCAGGGACATCAGGTGACGGTGCTGGAGCATACCGATAAGCCCGGGCAGAAGATCCTTGTCACCGGCAAGGGGCGCTGCAACGTGACCAACGACTGCCCGGCAGAGGAATTTTTGCGCCATGTGCGCACGAACCCGCGCTTTTTGTACTCCTCGCTGGGGGCGTTCCCCCCGGCAAAGACCATGGAGCTGTTCGAAGCTTTGGGCGTGGAGCTGAAGGTGGAGCGCGGACGCCGGGTGTTCCCAGTATCGGATAAGGCCGAGGAAATCCGGCAGGCGCTGCTGCGCTATGCGCAGGACGCCGACATCGTCTATGACGGCGCAAAAAAGCTGCTGCTGGAGGACATCGTGCCGGAGGCAGAGCCCGCCCCGGCGGCAGCGGAAAACCCGCGCCACCCCAAAAAGAAAAAGGCAGGCCCGGCGCTGCGCTGCGTGGGCGTGCGGGGCACTTCCGGCCGGGAATATCGGGCGGACGCGGTGTTGGTGGCTACCGGCGGCGTGAGCTACCCCACCACCGGCTCTACCGGCGATGGCTACAAGCTGGCGCAGCAGGCGGGACACACCCTTGTGGAGCCGGTGCCCAGTCTGGTCAGCCTTGTCAGCCGGGACCCGGACTGCAAAAAGATGATGGGTCTGGCACTGAAAAACGTCACCCTGACCCTGCTGGAGGACGGCAAGGCCATCTTTGATGAGCAGGGCGAGATGCTGTTTACCCACTTTGGCATCAGCGGGCCGCTGACCCTGAGCGCGTCCAGCCATCTGGGGGACATGAAAAAGCACAGGTACATCGCGGAGATCGACCTGAAGCCCGCCCTGAGCGAGGAGCAGCTGTACGACCGCATCACCCGGGACTTTGCCCTGCTGGCAAACCACGCAGCGCAGGGGGCGCTGGTCAAGCTGCTGCCCTCCAGTATGCAGCCGGTGATGGTGGCGCGCTGGGGCATCGACCCCGCCACCAAGGCAAACCAGATCACCCGGGAGCAGAAGCGGGAGCTGGTGCAGCTGGTCAAGCACTGGCAGGTGTCCATTGACGCCCGGGGCGATCTTGCCCACGCAGTCATCACCAGCGGCGGCGTATCGGTGCGGGAGGTAGACCCCAAGACCATGCAGAGCAAAAAGGCACTGGGGCTGTACTTTGCGGGCGAGGTGCTGGATGTGGACGCCTATACCGGCGGCTACAATCTGCAGATCGCCTTCTGCACCGCACAAAGCTTTGCCAATAATCTGTAAAAAAACAGTGCAGTCCATTCCCGTGTACTATTATATATAATAAGGAGAACATATTATGGTATCTGTTGCAATTGATGGGCCTGCGGGTGCAGGCAAATCCACTCTGGCACGCCGTCTGGCGGCAGAGCTGGGCTATATCTATGTGGACACCGGTGCAATGTACCGCGCCATCGGCCTGTACGCCCTGCGCGCGGGCAAGGACCCCAAGGACAATGCGGCGGTGGATGCCCTGCTGCCGGAAATCGAGCTGCGGCTGGCCTCCATTGCGGGCGAGCAGCACATCTACTTGAAGGACGAGGACGTGAGCACCGCCATCCGCACCGAGCAGGCGGGTATGGCAGCCTCTGCCGTGGGTGCAAACCCCGCCGTGCGGGCATTTCTGCTGGACTTGCAGCGCAGCATGGCCAAAAAGCAGGATGTGCTGATGGATGGCCGGGACATCGGCACGGTGGTGCTGCCGGACGCTACGGTGAAGATCTTCCTGACTGCCAGCCCGGAGGCACGCGCCACCCGCCGCTGGAAGGAGTATCAGGCCAAGGGCATCGACACTCCCTACGAGGAAGTGCTGGCAGACGTGAAGCAGCGGGACTATCAGGACACCCACCGCGCCGCCGCCCCGCTGAAGCAGGCGGAGGACGCCGTGCTGCTGGATACCTCGGAACTGGACTTTGAGCAGAGCCTTGACGCCATGAAGCAGATCATTGCCAAGAAGATCGGCTGATAAAACAAACAGGACAGGAATAGAAAATGGTACTATATTATATTCTGGTGCCCCTTGCGTGGCTTGTGTGGCACATCGGCTTCCGCATCCGGGTGGAGGGGCGCGAAAACCTGAAAAAAGTGCAGACGAAGGGCTATATCCTTGCGCCCACCCATGTATCTGCTATCGACCCGGTGTTCATCGTTGTCACCCGCTGGGGCAGGCGGATGGTGGTGTTCGCCAAAAAGGAACTGTTCGAGATCAACGCCTTCCTGACATGGTTCTTCCGCTGCTGCGGCGGCGTGTGCGTCCGCGGCACCAAGGACGAGATGGCGGTCATCTCCCAGACGGTGGAAGCCTGCAAGCAGGGCAGAACACTGCTCATCTTCCCGGAGGGCACCCGCGAAAAGGAGGGCAAACTGCTGCCCCCCAAGAGCGGTCTTTTTGTCATTGCCGCCGAAGCCGGGGTGGACGTTGTGCCCTGCCGCATCTTCTACGACACCCCGGACAGGAAAATGCACCTGTTCTGCAGGGTGCGGGTGATCTACGGCGAGCCGATGCCCGCAGCACAGTTTGCCATGGAAAGCCGCCGGGACACCAAAAAACTCCGTGCCAACAAGCAGGCATTGCTGGAAGCATGGGAAAAGATGGGAGCGTAAAAAATGGAGATCCGTTTGGCTAAAACGGCGGGGTTCTGCTTCGGCGTGAACCGTGCCGTGGAACTGACCTATAAGCTGCTGGACGAGGGGCACAGGGTAGCAACGCTGGGCCCGCTGATCCACAACCCACAGGCGGTGGAGGATATGCGGCGCAAGGGTGCACAGGTGGTAAACACCGTGCAGGATGTGCCTGCCGGGTGCGAGGTGGTCATCCGCAGCCACGGGGTGCCCCGCAGCATCTACGACGAGCTGGAGTCGCGCGGCATCCCTTACCACGACGCCACCTGTCCCTTTGTGCAGAAGATCCAGCGCATTGCCGCACAGGCCGAAAAAGAGGGCGCGGTGCTGCTGGTGGCGGGTGATAAGACCCACCCGGAGGTGCAGGGCATCGTGGGACACACCCGGGGCGAGGTGTTCGTTTTTGCCGATTTAGCCGAATTGGAGGCGTGGAACGGCCCTTCTGACCCCCAAAAACCCCTTTTTGCAGTTGCACAGACCACATTTCAGGTAACAAAATGGAAAGAAAGTTCGGAGTTTCTCAAAAAAGCCTATACAAACGCCCGAATTTTTGATACAATATGTAATGCGACGTGGGCGAGGCAACAGGAAGCGGAAGACCTCAGCCAAAAATGCGACATTGTTGTTGTCATTGGCGGTCATCATTCTTCCAATACCCAAAAGCTGGTACAGGTCGCCGCAAAACACACGCGTGCCGTAACGGTCGAGACAGCGAGCGAACTTCGGCCGGAATGGTTTGCAGATGTTAAAGTGGCGGGCGTGACAGCCGGGGCTTCAACGCCATCGTCTATTATTGAGGAGGTACTTAACAGTATGAGCGCAGAAATCAATGACAGCATGAGCTTTGAGGAGATGCTGAACGCATCCGAAGAAAAGCGGGTTCATGCAGGCAGTATTGTGAAAGGAATCGTGACCAGCATCTCTGCCAACGAGATCCAGGTGGATATCGGAGCGAAGCAGACCGGCTTTGTCAAGCTGAGCGAGCTGACCGATGATTCCTCCGCCAAGGTCGAAGACCTGGTGAAGGTTGGCGATGAGCTGGACCTCATCGTCGAGAAGGTTATGGATCAGGATGGCGTCATCCAGCTCTCCCGCAAGAAGCTCGCATCTCGCAAGGGCATGGAAGAGATCGCCAAGGCAGCAGAATCCGGTGAAGTCGTCGAGGGCGATGTTACCGAGTTCAATAAGGGCGGCGTTGTCGTCAACGTCAAGGGCGTCAAGGTGTTCGTTCCCCGTTCTCAGGCCACTATGCGCCGCGACGAGGACTACACTGCTCTGGTCGGCCAGCACGTTCAGCTGGTCGTCACCGAGTGCTCTGGCCGCAAGATCGTGGGCAGCATCAACAAGGTGACCGCTGAGCAGAACAAGGCAAAGCGCGAGGAGTTCTGGGCAAACGTTGAGGTGGGCAAGACCTACACCGGCGTTGTCAAGAGCCTGACCTCTTACGGTGCATTCGTCGATATCGGCGGTGTGGACGGCCTGTGCCACATCAGCGAGCTGAGCTGGAACCGCATCAAGCATCCCTCCGAGGTCGTCTCCGTTGGTGACACCATCGAAGTGTATGTCAAGGACATCGACACCGAGAACCACAAGGTCTCTCTGGGCTACAAGAAGTCCGAGGACAACCCCTGGGAGCAGCTGAAGAACAACTACCCCATCGGCAGCACCTTCCATGCTCCGGTCGTCTCCCTGACCAAGTTCGGTGCATTCGTCCGCATCCTGCCGGGTGTTGATGGTCTGGTCCACATCAGCGAGATCAGCAATGACCGCGTTGAGAAGGTCTCTGACGTACTGAAGGTCGGCGATATGGTCGATGTGAAGCTGCTGGATGTCGACTTCGACAAGAAGCGCATCAGCCTGTCTATGAAGGCCCTGCTGAACGACGACGCTGAGTAATCAGCCTTTCGTTCGGAAGAAAAGCTTCTGACACAATGCGATCAACAGCCCCGTTGCCGGGAAAACGGCGGCGGGGCTGTTTTTATAACTGAAATTCCAATTTTCTCTTTTAGAGAAAGTACAAAATAAAGACATAACTTTATGATAAACTGGATCAAGAAACACTGGGAAGTACTGAGCTATCTGGTTTTCGGCGTGCTGTGCACCCTGCTGAACATTGTGCTGTATGCGCTGTTCAACAAGCTGTTTGGCTATACAGCCGCCAACAGCTGGGGCAATGTGCTGGATAACATCATCTGCATCCTGTTTGCCTACTGCACCAACCGCGCCTTTGTGTTCCGCAGCAAAACGCAGGGCAAGGCCATGGCAAGGGAATTTGGTGCATTCGTCACCTGTCGTCTGGGTACAATGCTGCTGGACACTGCAATTATGCTGGTGCTGGGCAATCTGCTGGCTGCGCAGGGTGCAGCGCTGATGGACGAGCTGATGCAGGGGGTGCTGAGCGTGGTGGCCCACTGGCTTGGCCCGGATACGGCCATCCAGATGGCAGCCTCCTATGCAGGCACACCGGCGGGGGTCACGGATGGCTCTGCCGCTATTGCCGTCATCGGCGGTGCAGACGGCCCCACGGCGATCTTCGTTACCAGCCGCTACAATGCGCAGGCACTGTGGGGCCTTGCCGTGAAGGTCTTTTCCAATGTACTGGTGATCGTGCTGAACTATGTGTTCAGCAAGCTGATCATCTTTAAAAATCGCAAGTGAGATATTTTCTCCGCCGCAGGCGGAGAAAATATCCAATATAATTTAGGAGGTACGGTTTTATGAAGCGTGGTCTGAAAGGTTTTGCATTTCTGGTCTCCGGTCTGGTGCTGGGCATCATTGGTGCAACGGTCTCTGCAACTGCAATTGCCCTGAGTGCTGTCGGCATGGCAAAGGTGCGCCGTGCCAGCAAGTAAAAAGGAGAAACAAACATGACTCGTGAAGAAATTCTCTCCCATGTCGATCACACCCTGCTGAAGCCGGAGGCCACCTGGCCCCAGATCCAGACCCTGTGTGACGAAGCCATTGCAAACCACACCGCATCCGTCTGCATCAACACCTGCT
>OION01000351.1_pt1 | contig 11205 bp, 8 predicted proteins | sample 1585561 | NCBI WGS metagenome assembly OION01 (sample SAMN02674699, study PRJEB24791) | human gut metagenome, SKBSTL042 | isolation source: stool | host: Homo sapiens | place: USA | reverse complement strand
CAGCAGTGGGGAATATTGCACAATGGGGGAAACCCTGATGCAGCGACGCCGCGTGGAGGAAGAAGGTCTTCGGATTGTAAACTCCTGTTGTTGAGGAAGATAATGACGGTACTCAACAAGGAAGTGACGGCTAACTACGTGCCAGCAGCCGCGGTAAAACGTAGGTCACAAGCGTTGTCCGGAATTACTGGGTGTAAAGGGAGCGCAGGCGGGAAGACAAGTTGGAAGTGAAATCCATGGGCTCAACCCATGAACTGCTTTCAAAACTGTTTTTCTTGAGTAGTGCAGAGGTAGGCGGAATTCCCGGTGTAGCGGTGGAATGCGTAGATATCGGGAGGAACACCAGTGGCGAAGGCGGCCTACTGGGCACCAACTGACGCTGAGGCTCGAAAGTGTGGGTAGCAAACAGGATTAGATACCCTGGTAGTCCACACCGTAAACGATGATTACTAGGTGTTGGAGGATTGACCCCTTCAGTGCCGCAGTTAACACAATAAGTAATCCACCTGGGGAGTACGACCGCAAGGTTGAAACTCAAAGGAATTGACGGGGGCCCGCACAAGCAGTGGAGTATGTGGTTTAATTCGACGCAACGCGAAGAACCTTACCAAGTCTTGACATCCCTTGACGATGCTGGAAACAGTATTTCTCTTCGGAGCAAGGAGACAGGTGGTGCATGGTTGTCGTCAGCTCGTGTCGTGAGATGTTGGGTTAAGTCCCGCAACGAGCGCAACCCTTATGGTCAGTTACTACGCAAGAGGACTCTGGCCAGACTGCCGTTGACAAAACGGAGGAAGGTGGGGATGACGTCAAATCATCATGCCCTTTATGACTTGGGCTACACACGTACTACAATGGCGTTAAACAAAGAGAAGCAAGACCGCGAGGTGGAGCAAAACTCAGAAACAACGTCCCAGTTCGGACTGCAGGCTGCAACTCGCCTGCACGAAGTCGGAATTGCTAGTAATCGTGGATCAGCATGCCACGGTGAATACGTTCCCGGGCCTTGTACACACCGCCCGTCACACCATGAGAGCCGGGGGGACCCGAAGTCGGTAGTCTAACCGCAAGGAGGACGCCGCCGAAGGTAAAACTGGTGATTGGGGTGAAGTCGTAACAAGGTAGCCGTAGGAGAACCTGCGGCTGGATCACCTCCTTTCTAAGGAGTCAGGCAATGACAGAGCATCTAAGATGGTCGGTCATTGGAACAGGTGACAAGTTAAAGTTTAAGTAGATATTGTTCGATTTTGAGGGCCCTGAAAAGGACACTCAAAGACGTACCTTGAAAACTGAATAATAACTGCGAAACAAAGATTATAGTAAGTTCTTTTTAAGAAATATTACAATTTCAAAAGGAAGGGTAACAATAATCTTCGTTGGCAAGAGAGAATCAAGAGGATACCAAATGTTCCAAAAGAACGTTTGAAAGGTCAAGCGAACAAGGGCGCAGGGCGAATGCCTTGGCACTGGGAGCCGATGAAAGACGTGATAAGCTGCGATAAGCTTCGGGGAGCTGCAAATAAGCATTGATCCGGAGATTTCTGAATGAGGAAACTCACCTGGGTTCATACTCAGGTACGTTATACTGAACTTAAAAATAGGTATATCGAGGGAACCGCCTGAACTGAAACATCTAAGTAGGGCGAGGAAGAGACATCAAACGAGATTCCGTAAGTAGTGGCGAGCGAACGCGGAAGAGGGCAAACCGAGAGTAGAAATACTTTCGGGGTACGGACTGCTTTTAGGACTTAATCTGTTAACCGAACGGCATGGGAAGGCCGGTCAGAGAGTGTGAGAACCACGTAGGTGAAAACGGAGAGAGCTGCGCAGGATCCAGAGTACGGCCAGACACGTGAAACCTGGTCGGAATACGGGGGGACCACCCTCCAACCCTAAATACTACCCAGTGACCGATAGCGTATAGTACTGTGAAGGAAAGGTGAAAAGCACCCCGGGAGGGGAGTGAAAAAGAACCTGAAACCCTGTGCCTACAAGCACCTAGAGCACGTCAAAGTGTGATAGGGTACTTTTTGTAGAACGGTCCGGCGAGCGATTGTATGCAGCAAGGTTAAGGACTTAAGGTCTGGAGCCGAAGCGAAAGCGAGTTTGAAAAGGGCGTTAAGTTGCATATAATGGGCCCGAAACCGGGTGACCTACCCATGGTCAGGTTGAAGTGGAAGTAAAATTCCATGGAGGACCGAACCGACCTCCGTTGAAAAGGCGGCGGATGAACTGTGGGTAGCGGAGAAATTCCAATCGAACCCGGAGATAGCTGGTTCTCCCCGAAATAGTTTTAGGACTAGCCTCAAGTTAGATACCTGGAGGTAAAGCACTGAATAGCCTAGCGGCCGAGAGGTTAGCGAAGCTTATCAAACTCAGAATGCCAGAGTATTGATGCTTGGGAGTCAGACAGTGTCAGATAAATGTCATTGTCAAAAGGGAAACAGCCCAGATCTACAGCTAAGGTCCCAAAGTCAGGTTAAGTGGAAAACGATGTGAAGATACGTAGACAACCAGGATGTTGGCTCAGAAGCAGCCACTCATTCAAAGAGTGCGTAATAGCTCACTGGTCGAGCGTCTTTGCGCGGAGAATTTAACGGGGCTAAACCTGACACCGAAGCTTAGGCAATACAGCAATGTATTGGGTAGGGGAGCGTTGTATACGCGGTGAAACAGTAGCGCAAGCGGCTGTGGAGTGTATAGAAGTGAGAATGCCGGAATGAGTAGCGCGAATGCAGTGAGAATCTGCATGGCCGAAAGCCTCAGGTTTCTGGAGGAAGGTTCGTCCGCTCCAGGTTAGTCGGGAGCTAAGGTGAGGCCTAACGGCGTAGCCGATGCACAGACGGTAGAGATTCCGTCACCACCAAAAGAGTTAAACACAGGGACACATTTGAAGTCTCGGAGCCGGGTGTTGGTTCCGGTAGCGATCGAGGGAAATTAGTACCGAAGTCCGGGATGGAAGATGGCGAGAAAAGCTGTGTGTATTTCTGCGGTGCCCGTACCGCAAACCGACACAGGTAGGTAGGAAGAAGATTCTAAGGCCAACGGGAGAAGGGTTGTTAAGGAACTCGGCAAATTGACCCCGTAACTTCGGGAGAAGGGGTGCTCCAGAGATGGAGCCGCAGAGAATCGGCCCAAGCAACTGTTTACCAAAAACACAGGTTTGTGCTAAATCGAAAGATGACGTATACGAGCTGACGCCTGCCCGGTGCTGGAAGGTTAAGAGGAGATGTGCAAGCATTGAATCGAAGCCCCAGTGAACGGCGGCCGTAACTATAACGGTCCTAAGGTAGCGAAATTCCTTGTCAGGTAAGTTCTGACCCGCATGAAAGGCGTAATGATTTGGGCACTGTCTCAACAGCCCGCCCGGCGAAATTGTAGTACCGGTGAAGATGCCGGTTACCCGCGACAAGACGGAAAGACCCCATGGAGCTTTACTGTAGCCTAATATTGGGTTTCGATGTTGCATGCACAGGATAGATGGGACACTGGGAAGCAAGTGCTTTGGCGCTTGTGGAGTGGCCGTTGGGATACCATCCTTGCGATATTGGAATTCTAACCTGCGCCTTTGAATCAAGGCGGGGGACATTGTTAGGTGGGCAGTTTGACTGGGGCGGTCGCCTCCTAAAGAGTAACGGAGGCGTTCAAAGGTTCGCTCAGCTTGAACGGAAATCAAGCAAAAGAGTGCAAACGCAGAAGCGAGCCTAACTGCGAGACTGACGGGTCGAGCAGTAACGAAAGTTGGAGTTAGTGATCCGGTGGTATGTGAGTGGAAATGCCATCGCTCAACGGATAAAAGTTACCCTGGGGATAACAGGCTGATCTCCCCCAAGAGTCCACATCGACGGGGAGGTTTGGCACCTCGATGTCGGCTCATCGCATCCTGGGGCTGTATTCGGTCCCAAGGGTTTGGCTGTTCGCCAATTAAAGCGGTACGCGAGCTGGGTTCAGAACGTCGTGAGACAGTTCGGTCCCTATCTGTCGTGGGCGCAGGATATTTGATGGGAGCTGTTCCTAGTACGAGAGGACCGGAGCGGACGTACCTCTGGCGCACCAGTTGTTCTGCCAAGAGCATAGCTGGGCAACTATGTACGGATCGGATAAACGCTGAAAGCATCTAAGCGTGAAGCCGACCCAAAGATAAGATATCCCATTGTTTCAAACAAGTAAGACCCCTTGAAGACTACAAGGTTGATAGGCACGATGTGTAAGTGGAGTGATCCATTCAGCAAGCGTGTACTAATAGGTCGAGGGCTTGACCACAATTCGCTTGAGACTTTTAAGTCAACGAAAAAATGTTAGCAGTGATTATTCAGTTTTGAAGGCACGTCCTTCAATCGCAAGACAGGATTGAGAGTCTTGGAAAACAGCATCTGTTGCGAAACGCAATCCAGCTGTTGTTGCCAACGATTCGAAAAGCTGGATTGCAGTAAAAATACTGGACAGAAGCACAGAAATGTGTTATACTGATTCAGTCAAATCGGTCGGTGTCGATGACGGTAAGGTTCCACCTGTTCCCATTCCGAACACAGAAGTTAAGCTTACTTGTGCCGAAGATAGTTAGCTGGAAACGGCTTGTGAAAATAGGTAGTCGCCGACTTAACTGAAAGCTCTGAGAGAAATCTCAGGGCTTTTTTGTTGCATAAAAATATAGTGTGATTTTTGGTTGTAATGCTAATAGATCAGAACTTGACAGAAACACTACTATGTAATACAATGCAGATAAGCTACTACGCATTACATACTAGCAGAGAGGAGGACTTATGGAAAACAATGCACAACTTTTAAAGGGTGTTCTGGAATATTGTGTCCTGAAATTGATTGCGCAAGAGCCGACCTATGGCTATGAGATCGTGATGCACCTGAAGCAGGTCGGATTTTCTGACTTGAGTGAAAGCACGCTCTATCCGCTGCTATTGCGTTTGGAGCAGCAGGGAAAGGTTACGGTAGAACGCAGACCTTCTCCCAAGGGACCGAGCCGAAAATACTACATTGTAACGGAAGAAGGGCGGCTGGCGCTTCTTGAGTTTCGGCAGGATTGGAGCCAACTTTGCCAGCTGGTGGAAAAAATTTTTAAGGAGGAGCCAGATGAATAAGTATTTTGCATTGCGAAAAACAAACCGGATGCGTACTACGCTGCTGACCGAAGAAAGTCAGGCACAGCTTAAAGAAGTAATTCGCTATCTTCGCCGGGTCAGCTGGGACTTCTGTGGTATCGAACTTGTGCGCAGCGATTTGCTTGATATTGCAATCCAAGCCAACAAGGAAAATCAGGAACTGTTTCATTCGATTTCGGACGCAAAGACCTTTGTGGACGAGGTCAAGCCCAGCTTGAAAACACTGAGAGCCGGGGATTACTTCTGGTATGTTGCACCTCTGTATTTCTTTTTTGGGTGGGGCATTGAAGGATTGCTGCTCTATCCGATTATTGGAAATTGGGTTTTTGAGCTTTCGGTAGGCTATCTGATGCAGCTTGTTGTTGCAGTGGCGGCGTTTTGCATACTGTTCCGCCGGATGATGGAGCAGGTGGGCTTTCCGCCGCGGGAGCATTGGCTGAAATATGCTGCATGGCTGGTGCTTTATATCGTGATTCTGTATGGAACGGGCTGGTTCTTTACCCAGATTGCGGGTAAGATTGTACTGCTACGGCTTCCGATTCTTAGCTATTCAATCTTTTGTCTGCTTCTGGGTGCGGGACTGTATGCAATCCATTTCTGGCGATATGGAAACGACCCACGGCTGAGTGCTCGCATATAAACCAAAAAGCGGCCCCGCTGCACTGTGCATAACAGTGCGGCGGGGACGCATACTTTATTGGGTGGTGTACCGGTTACGATACAAGCCTCAGCTTAGCCCTTGCCTGCGCAGCCGAACAGCTCGATCTTCTCCTTGCACTTGGCCTCGATGGCCTTTGCGCCGGGAGCCAGCAGCTTGCGGGGGTCGAAGCCCTTGCCCTGCTGATCCTTGCCCTCTTCGATGTACTTGCGGGTGGCCTCAGCAAACACCAGCTGGCACTCGGTGTTGATGTTGATCTTGGAAACGCCCAGGCTGATGGCCTTCTGGATCATCTCGTCGGGGATGCCGGTGCCGCCGTGCAGGACCAGAGGAATGTTGTTGGTAGCCTTGTGGATGCGGTCCAGAGCCTCAAAGTCCAGGCCCTTCCAGTTGGCGGGGTAAACGCCATGGATGTTGCCGATGCCGGCAGCCAGGAAGTCGATGCCCAGATCGGTGATCTTTGCGCACTCGGCGGGGTCTGCGATCTCGCCAGCGCCCACAACGCCGTCCTCAACGCCGCCGATGGAGCCGACCTCGGCCTCGATGCTCAGGCCCTTGGAGTGTGCCAGAGCGACCAGCTCCTTGGTCTTTTCCACGTTCTCCTCGATGGAGTAGTGGCTGCCGTCGAACATGATGGAGGAGAAGCCGGCCTCAACGCAGGCCTTGCAGCCCTCGTAGGTGCCGTGGTCCAGGTGCAGGGCAACGGGAACGGTGATGCCCATGGAATCGACCATTGCGCTGACCATGGCAGCGACGGTCTTGAAACCGGTCATGTACTTGCCGGCACCCTCGGAAACACCCAGAATGACGGGGCTCTTCATTTCCTCGCAGGCGGTCAGGACTGCCTTGGTCCACTCCAGATTATTGATGTTGAACTGCGGCACACCGTAGTGGCCATCGCGTGCCTTGAGCAGCATTTCGGTTGCATTTACCAACATTATTCATTACCTCCAAAAATTATCGGGGTTCCGGCTCTGCCACACACCGCATTGTGCATGGTTTAACGAGCCCACATGGTTAGTATACCCCAAACTGCGCCTAAAATCAATCCGAACAGGCGCTTTTTCTTGCATAGAGCTGCTGCGGAACAGGCACGGCACAAAGCGGCTGATGCAGCAGCGGCAGAAATGTTCTGTGCCTGGCGACAAAAATCCATATATGGCGCAACATCTGCCTTGTGCTTGGATGAAGTGGGTTTTCAACGTATTTTAACATTCGTCAAAATGATGTTGGAGGAAATTGCAAAAACGGACAATTTCCGGTTCAAAAAATTGTCATAATTCCGACTTGAATTTTACAAATTGTAAGGCTTTTGCCAAGATGTGGAGGAACCTGCTGTTGAAAACCCGGTGGAAACTGTTTAATTCCACCCGAAAAACGGGCGCTATGGCTGGACTTTTACACACTTTCCACCGAGTTTTCAACTTGTGGAAAAACTACAGCGCGTTTACGGAATGTATAGACGTTTTTTGTGGAAAACTTTTGACCTTGGCAAAACGGCGGAATTGCACCCCGCCGACCGGGCAGCGGGCAAAACATTTTTACAGCTGCCGAAACCGGCAGGAAGGAACGCTTTTTACCGAAAAAATTTTAGCGCCGGGCAATAAAATCTCTGCAATTTGTGGCGAAGCCGGGCGAGATATGGTATACTTTATCTTGGATTATCATAAACAGAATAAAACGCTCCGGCGCGGCACCGCCCGCCCGGAACGGAAGGAGCATAAAAAAGATGGAAGAACGTAACCAGCCGCGCCGTCCGCGCCGCGATGCAGAGCAGCCGCAGCAGAAGAGCGAGAGCCTGATCTACGGCAAAAACCCTGTGACCGAGCTGCTGAAGAGCGGCTCCGGTGTGGATACCGTGCTCATTGCCGAGGGGATGGCTCCGGCAGTGGCGGCATACTATACAGCACTGGCCAAGGAGGCCGGCGCAACGGTCAAGCGGGTGCACCCCAACAAGCTGCGCCTGATGACCGGCACCGAGAGCCATCAGGGCGTGGCGGCCTTTGCAAGCGAGATCGAGTACGCGACCGTGGAGGATCTGCTGGCAGCAGCCAAAGCCAAGGGCGAGCCGCCCTTTTTGGTGCTGAGCGACGGCATTGAGGATCCCCACAATCTGGGCGCAGTCATGCGCAGCGCCCTGCTGTGCGGTGCCCACGGCATCGTCATCCCCAAGCGTGGCGGCGCATCCGTTACCCCCACCGTGATCAAGTCCAGCGCAGGCGCTGCCGAGCGTCTGCCGGTGGCGCGTGTGGCTAACATCGGCGAGACCATCCGCCGCCTGAAGGAGCAGGGCGTGTTCGTCTACTGCGCCGACATGGACGGCGTCTCCCTGCGCAAGAATAACCTGACCGGCCCCATCGCGCTGGTACTGGGCAGCGAGGGCAGCGGGGTATCCCAGCTGGTAAAGAAGCTGTGCGACGGTGTGGTGCGGCTGGATATGGCTGCACCCGGTACCGGCGTGGACAGTTATAACGTTTCGGTGGCGGCAGGCATCATTCTGTACGAGATCCAGTCGCAGCGCGCCGTAGAGGAATAAAACAAGCGGTAAACTCCATCCAGAACAGTGGGAGGGACAAGGATGCCGAACAATAAAAATGAACGCAAGGGCAAGCAGGCAGGGGAGCTCTCGGCAGAGGAGCGTTTCCGCAACTTCTTCAGCACCAGTGTGATCGATCTGCCCGAGGAGATGACCCACCGGGACGAGCCTGCCCCGGTGGAGGAAAAGCCCAAGGCCGGGCTGCTGGGCAAGCTGTTCGGCCACGATAAAGAAGAAACGCCCGCCGCGGCACAGCCGGTGCTGGAGATCCCCACCGGCGAGATCCTGCTGGGGGCAGATGCAAAGCCGGTACAGCCGGAGCAGGAGGACATGGCGCTGGAGCTGCGCACCGCAGACCCTGTTCCGGTAATGCCGATGCAGCCCGCCCACCCGGAGCCTGTCAAGGCCGTCCCGGCAGAGCCTGTGCCTGCACCCAAGGCGGCTGCTGCCGTGCAGCAGGCAACGGAAAAGCCCGTACCGCAGCCAAAGCCGCAGCCTGCTGCAGCGCCCCAAAAGCAGCCCAAGGCGAAGAACGCCCCGGAGATACTGCTGCCACAGGAGGAGCTGGAGCAGCGGGAGATGCAGCAGCTGAAGGATATGCTCAACGGCATGAGCGGCAAGGCAAAGCCTGCCCCGCAGCCGGCAAAGCCCGTGCAGGCAGCGCCGCAGCCAAAGGTGCAGCCCGCGCCTGCACAGCCTGCGGCAGAGCCGGAAAAAGCCCCGGCAAAGGCTGCACAACAGGCCGCCGAGGAACTGCCGCCGGTGGTGTTTGCCAGCGCTCCGGCAGACCCGGAAACGCTGCCGAAAAAGCCTGAGAAAAAGTCTATTTTCCAGATGTTCGGCACGGCAGAGGACGAAAAGCCCGCTGCCCACAAGCCGGAAAAAGAGGATACCATGAGCCTGCCGCTGCTCCCGCTGGAGCAGGACGGCGCTCCTGCTGAACCGGCTCCCGCACCGGCAGATGCTGCCCCCGCCGCCCCGGCACAGCCGGAGACCGCGCCGGAAGCAGCTGTTCCTACTGAGGAAGCTGTGCCGGAATCCACCACTGATAAGCTGCACCACATGGCCGCAGAGCTGACCTTGCGCTGTGTGCTGGCGGGCATTCTGGCCGTAGTGCTGCTGCACCTTGGGCTGACGGCAGAGCGTCTGCTGCCGCCGCTTTCGGTGCTGGACCCGGACGCAGCCCCGGCGGCGTTCTATGCCGCCAATCTGCTGCTATTTGCCGCCAGCCTGTTTGTGGGCTACCCGGTGCTGCGGGACGGTCTGACCGGTCTGCGCGGCCGTCCCAGTGCGGACACCATGCCTGCGCTGGCTGCTGTGGCAGCGCTGCTGCAGGCAGTGGTGGCCATGCTGAATGCCAACGCCTACCGCAGCACCGAGGGCATCGGTCTGCTGACCGGTATGGCGGCGCTGGGGCTGTTTCTGGCGCTGGTGGGCAGCCGGGTGATGCTGGCTGCCGTGCAGGGCGGCTATGCGCTGGCAGCAGAGAGCGGCGAACTGCGGGGCGCTTACCGCACCCGCGATAAAGATCTGATCCGCGCCCTCGCCCGGGATCTGGAGCAGAAGGACCCGTGGGTGCTGCTGAGCCGCCCGGTGCAGACTGCCAGCGATGACTTTGTGGAGCAGAGTCTCAGCGAGCGCGCCAGCGAGCGCCGCGCCCGCAAGGTGGCCTGTGTTCTGCTGGCGGCAGCAGTGCTCAGCGGCGTAGCCTTCCTGCTGTTCGGCGGCGGCATCAACTGCGCTGTGGCTGCGGCTGCTGCCGTGCTGTGCATGGGCGCACCCCTTTCCTCGGTGCTGGTGCCGGGTCTGGCGGCGCTGCGGCTGCAAAGAGCTGCCGCCGCTGTGGGCGCTGTGGTGCCCGGCTGGGCAGCCATTGAGGAGCTGGGCGGCATCGACACCATTGAGCTGGATGCCGACGACCTGTTTACCGCTGACAGCGTGACGCTGGAGGATATCCGCATCTTCAAGGGCGGCCGCATCGACCGCGCCATCCTATATGCGGCAAGTGTACTGAACGAGAGCTGCGACACCCTGCGCGGGCTGTTCCGCCAGATCATCGAGGACCGCACCGATATCCTGTTCCCGGTCAAGGATCTGGAGCAGCACACCGGGCTGGGCTTCTCGGCATGGTGCGACAATAACCGCATCCTCATCGGCACCCGCCGCTACATGGAGCAGGAGGGTGTTACCCTGCCGGAGCAGGATTACGAGGACAGCCACTCCAAAAATGGCGAGCTGCAAATTTTGTATCTGGCAGTGTCCGGCAACCTGCACGCCATGTTCGTGCTGCGTTATGTGGGCGGCCGCAATGTGGCACGCAGTCTTGCTTCTCTGCAAAGGGAGAACATCCGTCTGCTGGTCACCAGCAAGGACCCCAGCCTGACGGCGCGGCACATCACCGAGGCCTACCACCTGCCGGAGGGCATGGTCACGGTACTGGACGGCGACCAGTGTCAGGCCATTGAAGCCGCTGATGCAGCCCCGGCAAAGCCCAAGTGCTGCCTGTACCACCACAGGGGCTTTGCCAGCCTGACTGGCGGCTTGCAGGCCGCAGACCAGGCACAGAATGCCGAGACCAGCGCCACTACGGTGCAGCTGGTGTCGGTATGCTTCTCGGTGTTCATTGCGGTGCTGCTGACCTATGCGGGCAGCATCTGGCAGCTGTCCATCGCCACGGTGCTGATGTATCAGGCCGCATGGAGCGCATTGAGCATCGCTGTCTGCGCCCTGAAGCAGCATAGCTGAAAGCTTTCGCATATTACAAAACGGGCTGTTGCACATGGTCAGCGACCTCGCCCTCTCAGGCGCTAACGCGCCAGCTCTCCCAAAGGGAGAGCCTTTGGCAGTCCACGCAAACTTCATCTCTTTGCCAAGGCCTCTCCCTTTGGGAGAGG
>OION01000312.1_pt1 | contig 12428 bp, 8 predicted proteins | sample 1585561 | NCBI WGS metagenome assembly OION01 (sample SAMN02674699, study PRJEB24791) | human gut metagenome, SKBSTL042 | isolation source: stool | host: Homo sapiens | place: USA | reverse complement strand
ATCTCCACACCGTGGTGATGATCGGCGACGGCATCAACGACTCCCCTGCCCTGTCCGCTGCCGACATTGGCATTGCCATCAACTCCGGCGCTGCCATCGCCCGCGAGATCGCCGATGTGACCATCAAAGCCGACAGTCTGGAGGAGCTGGTGGCCCTCAAGGCCATCGCCAACTCTCTGCAAAAGCGCGTGCACGCAAACTACCGCTTCGTGCTCACCTTCAACTCGGCCCTCATCGCGCTGGGTGCTCTGGGCATCCTGCAGCCGGCCTCCTCTGCCATGCTGCATAATCTCTCCACCATCGGCATCAGCCTGAAGAGCATGACCAATCTCCTGCCGGAGAACAAGGCTCCGCAGCTGAAAGCATAATTACCGCAAAAAATAACGCCGTGTCTGAACATTCGACACGGCGTTATTTTTTATCTGTTATTCCAGCCCGATCTGCTGTGCATACTCTTCCAGCAGCTCCCGCTCCAGGAACGGGGTCTTGACACCCTCGCGGTCACGGTAGGTCTCGTGGCCCTTGCCGATGACGGCGATCAGGTCGCCCTCCTGCGCGTGATCCACTGCGTAGTGCAGCGCATCCAGACGGTCGGGGATCTCCACGAACTTTGCGTCCGGGTTGCCCTTGTTCATGCCCTCGCGGATATCCGCGATGATGTCCTCCACCTTTTCAAAGCGGTTGTTGTCCTCGGTGAGGATGGAGAAATCGGCCATCTTGGCGCAGATCTCGCCCATGCCGTAGCGGCGCAGCTTGGAGCGGTTGCCGCCGCAGCCGAACACCACCACCAGACGGTGGGGCTTGTAGGCGCGCAGGGTGGTGAGCAGGCTCTCGGTGGACACCTCGTTGTGGGCGTAGTCCAGCAGGATGGTGAACTTTTTGCTGATGGGCACCAGCTCCACACGGCCCTTCACCACGCACTTGCCCAGACCGTCGTGGATGGCGGTATCCGGCAGACCCAGCACCTTGCCCACGGCCAGCGCAGCCAGCGCGTTGTACACGCTGAACTCGCCGGGCATATTCACCTTGACGTCCATCTCGTCCTTGCCGGTAACGTGGAAGGCAACGCCCAGAAAATCGTGGGTGCGCAGCAGCTCGTATCCGGTCTCGCGGTAGTCGGCCTTTTCATCGCGGCCATAGGTGACCAATTTGCAGGTATGACCCTCCAGCAGGGCGGCGGTGTTCTCGTCGTCGATGTTCACCACGCCCACATCGCAGCGCTTGAACAGCTGTCCCTTCCAGCTGCGGTACTCCTCAAAGGTCTTGTGCTCGCCGGGGCCGATATGATCCGGCGAAAGGTTGGTAAACACGCCCACATCGTAGTGCACGCCCGCCACACGGTCCATCATCAGACCCTGACTGGACACTTCCATCAGTGCGGTGTCGCAGCCGGCATCCAGAAACTCCCGGAAGGTCTTTTGCAGCTCGTAGCTTTCCGGGGTGGTGTTGGCGGTGTCCTTGTGGCGTCCCATATAGTAGATGCCGTTGGTGCCGATCATACCTACCTTGCGGCCTGCGGCCTCCAGCACGCTTTTGATCATGTGGGTGGTGGTGGTCTTGCCCTTGGTGCCGGTGACGCCGATCATGGTCATCTGGCGGGCAGGGTTTCCAAAGAGGTTGGCGCTCATCAGTGCCATGGCATAGCGGCTGCTCTCCACCTTGACCACGGTCACCCCGGGCATGGCAGAAAGGTCGATGTCGTGCTGGATGACCAGCGCGCTGACCCCCTTGGCGGCGCAGTCGGCGGCAAACGCGTGGCTGTCCCGCTGGGTGCCCACGATGCACACGAACAAAAGCCCCGGGGCAGCCTTGCGGCTGTCGTAGATGATATCCGCGATTTCAGTATCCAGACTGCCCTGCACAAGGGTAAAGGGCACGCCTTCCATCAGTTGTTCCAGCTTCATACAGTCTCCTCCAAAAAGCTTCTTTACATGGGGTTTTCTTCTTCGTTGGCCGTCATGCGGTCAGGGTGGGTCAGGGGCAGCTGCTCGGTGTCCGCGTCAGCTGCCGGTTCGGTTGTGTCGGCAGCATCCGCGCTTTCCGTGCTTTCCGTGCTGTCGGTGCTGTCGGCGGCATCCTCTGCCGGGGCGGGTTCCTCTGCCTTGGGCGGCACCACATAGCCGGAAGGCAAAGCAGGCTCGCCCTGTGCAAAATAGATCTTGCGGGTGCTGCTGGCGCTGGTATGGCTGAAATCCAGCCGCCCGGTATCGGTGGGGCCGCAGCCCTTGCCATCGGCGTTGGTCAGCACATAGCGGGCGCGGTCCAGCTTATAATCCAGATCGTTCAGCGTACCCAGCAGCACGCTGATGCGGTCCTGATACAAAAACGCGATCTGCTCGGTGTCCGCCACTTCCAGCCGTGTCACATCCTGCGACAGGCCGTATTCTTCCAGCTTGCTCACCAAGGTGCTCAGAGCTTCCATGCGGGCATCCCCTGTGTCCGCCGTGCTTTCGCTCCCGGCTGCTTCCGACCCGGAGGCGCTTGCTGCGTCCGCATCCTCCACAAGGCAGAACGCCTGTCCCGGGGCAGTATCCTGCAGCTTACCGCCGTACAGGGTGCAAAGCCCCTCGGGCTGGGTGCTTTCCTCGGACAGGATCTTCCATTTGTCCGAGATCACAAGCCATTTATTGCCGTTTTGCACCGCGTAGGCGGGCACGGCTTCGGTCACCTGCACCACCACGGTGTTGGGGTAATCCCGGATCACCTTGATGGAGCCCAGCAGCGGGAAATTCTGCTCCAGCACAGCGGCCTTTTCGCCGGGCTCAAAGCTGAAAATGTTCTCTTCCAGCTGCACGCCCATCTGCTGCAAAATACTGTCTGCGGTATAGCCCGCGATCTCGGTCACCTGCTTGCCGTCCGGGGTCTGCACCTGAATGGAATTGATGCGGAACAGCATGGTCATGGTCAGGTAGATGCCTGCGCCAATGACGCACAGCAGCATGGCAAAGGCGGTCAGGCGGCGCAGTATCCGGCGGCGGCGCAGGGTGGCGCGGGTCACCTTGCGCTTTTTGCGCTTTTCCCGACGGGCAGGGCTTTGCTGCGGGGCGCTTTGCGCCGGGCGCAGGCGCTGGCTCTGGCTGCCTGCCGGTTGCTGCCGGTTCGGGTGGTTTTGCGCGTTCGGGTAATTCTGGTTTTTCCGGCTGTTCTGCCCGCTGCGGGCATTGTTTGCCGGGCGGCGCTGTTTGCCGCCGGACTTCGCGTTTTTGGGTCTGCTGCCCGCCGGGCGGCTGCCGGCGGGGTACTGGGTGGTATTGCTCCCCTGCCCTTGCGCCGGACGGCGGGTCTGGGACTGGGGCTGGGTTGGGAACTGGATGCTGTTATCCGCCCGGGAGGAGCGCACACTGCCGTTGGCGCTGCGGGAGGGCGGGCGGCTGAGCGGCTCGCCGTTGTAGCCGTAGCGGCTGCTGCCGGTGCTCCGGGGCGTATGATCCTGCGAAGGCGCAGAGGTGCGCGCTACATCCCGGTTCAGATCATAGGGTCTCGTGTTCCGGGGTCTGCCGTTGCGGTCACGGTTCTGCTGCATCATTCGCACCTTCCTTCTTGTTTATTCCGGGTCTGCATCACGGGGTCTTGACCAGCTTGAGCAGCGCCGCAGTGATGCGGTCCAGACTGTCGTCCACCGACAGGCTGCGGGCGTTTTTGCCCATTTCAGCCAGCTTGCCGGGCTGTGCCAGCATGGCAGAAACCGTCTGCACCAGCTTTTCGCCGGTCAGGTCTTTTTCCTCAATGACCATGGCCGCCCCTGCCTTTTGCAGCTCCATGGCGTTGTAGTACTGGTGGTTCTCCGCCACATTGGGGCTGGGGATCAGTACAGCGGCGCGTCCCACGGCTTCCAGCTCTGCCAGCGTCAGCGCACCGGCGCGGCTGATGACGAGATCTGCCGCAGCCAGCAGTTCCGGCATATTGTTGATGTATTCCTTTACCACAAGGCTGTCGCCGGGGGTAAAATCCTTCTGCTTTTGCAGCTGCTCAAACAGCTGTACGCCGTACTGTCCGGTGGCGTGCAGGTGCAGCACCGGCTTGTGCTCGTGCTGCTCCCAAGCGCAGAGGTCTGCCACCACCTCGTTGACCCGGCGTGCACCCAAGCTGCCGCCGAAGGACAGGATGACGGTGCGGTCGCCCGCGCCCAGCTGTGCGCGGATGGCTTCGCGGTTCGCGGCCTGTGCAAACACTTCCGGCCGCACGGGATTGCCCACCACAAGGGTCTTGTCCGGTGCGCCCAGCTTTTCCACAGCGGCGGGCACGGCGGCAAACACGATATCCACATCCGGGGCCAGCAGCTTGTTGGTCACACCGGGGAAGGCGTTCTGCTCGTGCAGGGCGGTGTGGATGCCCATTTTGGCGGCGCAGCGCACCACCGGCCCGGACACATAGCCGCCGCAGCCGATGACGAGATCCGGCTTTACCTCCTTCATCATGGCCTTGGCCTTGGGGCCGGAGAGCGCCAGATTCCACAGAGTGATGATGTTGCGCTTGATGTTGTTCAGGCTGAGCTTGCGCTGGAAGCCGGTGATCTCGATGTGGTGGAAGGGGTAGCCCGCCTGTGTGACCAGACGGTACTCCATGCCCTCCTTACGGCCTGCAAAGTGGATCTCGGCGGTAGGGTCGGCCTTTTTCAAAGCACCGGCAATGGCCAGTGCGGGATTGATATGTCCGGCAGTGCCGCCGGCTGCGATGAGAACACGCATGGTGATTCCTCCTTATAAACGCCCGGCCTGCGGCCGGGCGGGCTTGCGGTTTGTTTTACTGTTCTGTGCGAGCTGCGCGGGCAGAAGCCAGATCAATGGTCTTGCGGGCAAGTTCCGCTTCCCGCTCGGCGCGGGCTGCTTCCCGCTGGGCACGCATCTGCTCCCGCTGCTGCGCCACCCGCTCGCCGTTGCGGCCTATGTTCACCATCACGCCCATTTCTGCCAGCAGCAAAATCAGGCTGGTGCCGCCGGAGGAGAAGAAGGGCAGGCTGATGCCGGTGTTGGGCAGGGTGTTGGTGACCACGGCGATGTTGCAGAACACCTGCCACGCGATCTGTGCCATAATGCCGATGCCCACCATGGTGCAGTACAGGTTCTCCGCCTTATAGGCGATGAGCAGCCCCTGCACGATAAACAGCACGAACAGCACGATGATGAGCACTGCGCCGATGAAGCCCAGCTCCTCGCACACCACGCTGAAGATGAAATCGTTGGTGCTTTCCGGTAGCCAGAGCTGCTTTTCCACACTGTTGCCCAGCCCCAGCCCTTTCAGCCCGCCGGAGCCGATGGCGTAAAGGCTCTGCACGGTCTGGTCGGTCATCTTGCTCAGATCCTGTGTCCATCCGTCCAGACGCTTTTGCAGGTAAGGGATGGAGTCCACATGGGAGAGCAGCGTTTCCAGCAGGGCACCCGCCGTAACGGCACCCGCCCATGTCAACACACCGCCGCTGCCGGACAGCAGCAGGATGGTGCCCACCACCGCCACCGTCAGCACGATGCCGGACATATGCGGCTCCAGCGCCAGCAGGATGACCACCGGTATAAGGGGCAGCACCGGCACCACCAGCTGCTTCCACACCCGCACCCGCAGCCACTCCCGGGGGGTAAGCAGGATGCGGCGCTCCGGGTCCAGCCGCTCCACCTGCGGCGCTTTGGCCGCAAGATGGGAACTGAACAGGATCATCTCAAACTTTGCTACCTCCGAGGATTGCAGCGTAAGCCCGCCGAAGCGGATCCAGCGGCGGCAGCCGTTCAGGGGTGCCATGGTCAGGGTGACGGCCAGCATGGCCAGCACGATGATGTAGCCCGGCACCACCATCTTGCGCAAAAAGCGATGATCCATATAACTCATCAGGAACATACAGCCCAGCCCGAGCATCATACACAGCGCCTGCTGCTTGATGTAGTGGAAGCTGTCGCCCATGCGCAGGTAACCGGTGGTGTAGCTGGCGCTGAACAGCATCACCAGCCCAAAGATCATAATAACAGCCAGCGTAGCCAGCCAGTCGATCAGCAGCCGGGACCACGGGCCCGGGTCTCGCTGGAACACCGACACCGGCGCTCTGTGTTTTTTGCGGATAGTCGCCATCTGCGCTCCCTTCCCTCTCTGTGCCCGGTCAGCACCAGCGCAGCAGCGCCAGCGCCAGCACATAGCCGACAGCGCTCAGCGCAAAGCTGCACAGGAACACCGTCTCCGGGCTCATTTTATGCTTTTTTACCCAGCAACGCAAGGGCTTGCCGGTGCGCTTTGCACGCAGCAGCTGCGCTGCCAAAAGACCGCCCGCCGCCCAGAAGGGCAGCGCCAGCGGCACAGTCAGGCTGGTCATGTCCAGACTGAGCGGGATGCAGCCGATGGCACCCGCTGCCAGCAGACTGCCGCAGCAGCCCACCCCCAGCCTTGCCGGAGGGAACGCCCACAGCCCCAGTGCCACCAGTGCCCCGGCAAGCGCGGCGGGCAGCACCGCCAGCCCGGAAACGCCCAGACCGGCTTCTACCATCATCAACGCCAGCATGGCCACAAAGGCCGCACCGCACACCGTACCCTCGTCCCGCTCGGCTACGCGGACACACTCGGCCAGTGCCACCATGAGCACCGCCCACAAAAAAGGTACGGCACTGCCCAGCAGCACATACCCCGCCCCGGGCACACCCAGCCCCCGGGGCAGACAGCCCGCTGCCCGCAGCAGCAAAAGGACAAAGGCCGCAGCCAGTGCTTCCAGCAAAAGCCGCACGTCCCGCCGCAGGCCCAGCGCCGCCGGGCTGCGCATCCGGGCAACATCTTCTGCAAGACCCACTGCCCCAAAGGCAAGGCTTCCGGCCAACGCCGTGAGCAGCCGCGTCATCAACCGGCCCTCGCTGCCCAGCAGCTCCGGCTGGCCTACGCAGGCGGCAAGCCAGCCCACACCCACCGCAGCCACCGTGCCCGCCGCCGCACACAGCCCGCCCCACAGCGGGGCGCGCAGAGGTGCAGGCCGGGGCTGCTCAGGCTGTATCGGCTGCTGCTGTTGTTCGCGGCGTTCCAGCCCCCGCCGCAGCGGCACAAACAGGCTGCACAAAGCTGCCGTAAGGGCAAAGCCCAGCACCACCGCCGCTGCCAAGGCGAAACGCTCCATAGATCAGACACTCCATTTCGCCAAATAGTTATACTTCCGCTTCTTTATGCTCTGCGTAGAAGATATCCAGCACTTTTTCCAGTGCCATGCCGTGGCTGGCCTTTACCAGAATGGCATCGCCGGGCTGCACCCGATCCAGCAGGGCATCGGCGGCCTCGCGGTAGCTGTCCGCGTGCAGGGTCTTTACCCCCTTGGCAGCAGCCACCACGGCGGTGCGCTTGGCCTGCTCGCCGTAGGTGATCAGGCAGTACAGTCCGCTCTCGGCGGCAAGGCGTCCCAGCTCCTCGTGTGCTTCGCGGCTCAGATCGCCCAGCTCCAGCATATCGCCCAGCAGGGCAAAGCGGCGCTTGCAGGGGAAATCTTTAAACATTGCCAGCGCAGCCTTCATGCTGTCCGGGTTTGCGTTGTAGCAGTCCTCGATGACGGTCACGCCCTCGCTGTCCACCACCTTCTGGCGGCGTCCGGTCTGCTCAAAGTTGGAAAGCCCATGGATGACCCTCTTGGCGTCGCATCCCAGACGGGTGGCGGCGCAGTAGGCAGCCAAGGCGTTTGCCACATTATGGCGTCCCATGGCGGGGATATTCACCACAAAGGTGCCGTGCTCCTGATCTTCCAGCACAAAGCTCATGCCGTCAGTCTCCTGCCGGATGGACAGGGCGCAGACGTCTGCGTTCTCATCGCTCAGGCTGAACCACACCGGGCGCACATGGGCGGGGAGCACCGCCTTGCGCAGGAAGGGGTCGTCGTAGTTCAGCACCAGCGGCGCACCCTCCGGCAGACCGTTGCAGATCTCCAGCTTTGCCTTGCAGATGTTCTCCTGACTACCCAGATTGCCGATGTGGGACACACCGATGCAGGTAATGATGCCCACATCCGGGCGTGCCGCCCGCGCCAGACGGTCGATCTCGCCGGCGTGGCTCATGCCCATCTCGATGACCGCGTACTCGGTGCTGCTTTCCAGCCGCATCAGGGTGCGGGGCATTCCCAGCTCATTGTTCTGGTTGCCCTCGGTCTTGATGGTCTCGCCAAAGCCGCACAGAGCTGCGTAGGTCATCTGCTTGGTGGTGGTCTTGCCCACACTGCCGGTCACGCCCACCATTTTGGGGTGGTACTGGCTGCGGTAGTTTGCGCCCATCACCATCATGGCGTGGTAGCTGTCCGGGCAGAGGATGGCCTTTTCCGCAGGCACGCCCTCCACCGGGTGGTTCACCACCACATAAACAGCACCGTTCTCCAGTGCTTTGGCCGCAAAATCGTGGCCGTCAAATTTTTCACCCGGGAACGCTACAAAAATGCAGCCGGGCCGCACCTCGCGGCTGTCGGTGGTCACCAGTTCCACCTGCACCTCTTCCCGGATGAAGTCTGCGGGCACCAGCCCTGCCAGAAGCTTGCTTGCAGAAATTTTTTCCATTGTTCATGTCCCCTCTCTGTTTATTCAGGATCACAGGATACTCTCTCTTATCCACAGGTAATGATCACGATGGTGCCGCGCTGCACACTGGAACCAGGGTCTGCACTCTGGGCCTGCACAGTGCCGTTCGCATTGCCCTCCACCACACAGTTCAATCCGGCGGCAGACAGCATCTGGCGGGCAAAGTCCGCGCTCTTGCCGGTCACATCCGGCACATCGGTATGGCTGCCCTCATAGGTATCGGTATACAGGTACACGGTGGTGCCGTAGGCCACCTTTGCACCCGCGTGCGGATACTGGTAGGTGACAGCTGCTGCCGCCTGACTGGTGGTGCTTTCGGCCAGCTGATGCCTGAGGCCCTTGATGTTCAGCTGCACCTGCGCACTGCTCCACTCGGTGCCCACCAGATTCGGCACAGTGACCACAGTCTGGCTGCGATCCTCGCCGTCGGCGGCAATGCCAAGGTAGGGTGCGATCTCGCTGATGATGTTGCCCACAACGGGCGCTGCCAGCAGGGACGAGTAGTCCGTTCTGGCGTTGTTGGGGTCATCCAGCATCACATAGACGATGATCTCCGGGTCGTCGGCGGGCAGGACAGCGGCAAAGGATGCCACCTTCTTGTAGTCGCCATCAGCGCGGCGGTCCATGTTCAACTGTTCGGAAGTGCCGGACTTGCCGCCGATACGGTAGCCGGACACATAGGCATACTTGCCGCCGCCGGTACCGGCGCCCACCTCATATTCCATGATCTGGCGGATCACATTGCTGGTGCTCTCGCTGATGACCTGACGGCGCACATTGGCACCGATCTCCTCGATCACGTTGCCATTTGCATCGGTGATCTTATCCACCACATGGGGCGTGACCAGATAGCCGCCGTTGACGGCCGCGGCCACAGCGGTGCACATCTGCAGCGGGGTGATGGCCATTGCCTGACCAAAGGCCGAGGAAGCCAGCTGCACTTCGCCCAGCTGGTTGGCCTTATAATACTGCATGAAGCCCGTCTCACTGGGCAGGTCCACGCCGGTGCGGCTGGTAAAGCCAAAGGCATCGAAGTAGTTATAGAAGGTCTGGGAGCCAACGCGCTGGCCCAGCTGGATATAGTAGATATTGCAGCTCTGACGCAGAGCTTCGGCCAGTGTGATGGTGCCGTGGGCTTTGTGGCCTGCGCAGTGGTAGGTCTCCTTTGCCACGCCGTAAGCACCGGCGCAGGTAAAGGTGGTGTTGATGTTTGCAAGGCCGGAGTCCACGCCCATGGCCGAGGTGATCACCTTGAACACACTGCCGGGGTAGTACAACTCGGTGATGGCCTTGTTTTTCCACTGGATATCGCGGAAGTAGCCGGAGTAATCGCCCTCCTCGTCCAGAATGCGGTTGCCGTTTGCGTCCTTCAGCTCGTTGCCGTTCTCATCCTTTTTGTAGATGCCGTACAGCTCCGGCTCAGCGCGCACCAGCTCGTTGAGGTAATCCAGATTTGCGCTGTAGTCCAGCGGGTCGTTGGGGTCAAAATCCGGCTTGGAAGCCATGGCAAGGATGGCACCGGTCTTGACGTTCATCACGATGGCGCAGCCGCGGTTTTCCACCGTGTTGGCTGCAATGGCTTCGTTCAGATACCGTTCCACGATCTCCTGCACATTCACATCCAGCGAAAGCACCAGATTGGAGCCATCCTTGGCTGCAAAGGTGGTGGCATTCTCGTCCGCAATGGCGTTGCCGTAGGCATTGCGCTGGGTAATGGTGCGGCCATCCACACCGGCCAGCGTGGACTGATAGGATTTTTCCAGACCGTAAGTACCAATGCCGTCCGCATCGGTAAAGCCCAGCACTGCCGCTGCAAACGCTCCGTAGGGGTAATTGCGCTGGAAGCTCTTCTCGCTGCCGACCGAGATGTTGCCCTTGCGGGAGGTCTCAGTAGCACGCTTGTGTGCCTTGTTGAACTGGGAAACGTAGGATTCGATGGACAGCTTGACAGCGTTGTTCACCTTAGTGGCCAGCACCTGATACTTGGTGTCCATCTTGGAAAGTGCATCGTAAACCTTCTGGTACTGGGTCTGGTACGCTTCCGAGGAAGTGTCCACCGCGTCCAGACTTTCGCCGTCGCCGGAAAGCAGGCGCAGGGTCAGTTCCCGGCTGACCTCGGCGCACATGGCCGTGTCCAGCGTGCGCACCGTCTCCTCATCCTTGCCGGTGGTGGTATATAAGATTTTGCTGTTGTCCGGGTCGGCCCAGATGGTCCACACCACGCTGGTGGAGGCCAGCGTGATGCCGGAGGTATCGTAGATCTCGCCGCGGGTGGCCTTGATGGTGGTATCCAGCAGCTGCTGCTTTGCGGCCAGCTGGCGGTAGGTGTCACCGTTTTTGATCTGGATATCATACAGGCTGTAGGTCACACGGGCCGCAGCAAGGCCCATGACCACAAGGGCCAGACCGCCGCAGATCAGACTGGTTCTGGGGTTCATGCGGGCACCGGTGCTGGTTTCCGGCCAGGGGCCTTTTATTTTTTTGATGAATTTTCGGAAGAATTTCCACATGGTATGCTCCTGCGGCAGCGGGCATTTGCTGCCTTCTGCCGCGCTTTTGTCAAATTTGGAACTGCCCTGCAAACAGGGTGTATAAACCGAAAAAGCGTGCGCTGCCGCACGCTTTCCCGTATTTGGTTCACTTTACAGTGCCAAGAATGTTCACGGCACCGTTGTAGATAAAGTCGGTCCACTGCCGCACAGCGGACTGGGTGCGCTCCAGCGTGTCGCTCTCGCCCAAACGGATGTAGGTGATCTGGCTCTGATCAATTTTCATCAGGCCCAGCCTGCCGGCCGTCTCTTCCACGCTGGTAATGTTGGTCTTGCTGTTCAGGGTGCTGTTATAGTAAGTATACTGGCTCTGCTCACTGACCAGCTGAGCCTTTGCGTCCTGAATCTGGTCGTTCAGCTCCACCAGCTTGGACTCGCTCCACAGCAGGCTGATGGCAAACCCCACCAGCAGTGCTGCTGCTACCAGATGCATGGCGTTGTGCACCGCTGCCTGCAGCGGCGAAAGCCGACGCTTGCCGCCCTTTGCTACCCGCAGATCTGCCTTGCGCTGTGTCTGCGGGGCTTTTCTGCGGCGTACCGCGTTATAATCATATGCTGCCTGACCCATGGTTTGCTCTCCTCCTCACACAACGGCTTCAGCCGTTCAGCATTTTTCCAAAACTCTCAGGTGGGCGGACCGGCTGCGCCGGTTCTCTTCCAACTCCTGACTGTTTGCTTCAATGGGTTTGCGGGTGATCAGCTTCGCTTTGGCTTTGCCGCCGCATACGCACACCGGAAACTCCGGCGGGCAGGTGCACGCGGTGGACCAGCGACGAAATTTGTTCTTCACCAGCCGGTCCTCCAGCGAGTGGAAGGTGATCACGCACAGCCGGCCGCCCGGCGCAAGGTGATCAAAAATGGTATCCAAGCCTTCTTCCAGCGCATCCAGTTCATGGTTCACTGCAATGCGCAGCGCCTGAAAGGTGCGGCGGGAGGGGTTCTTGTTTTTGCGGCGTTCCGCCGGGGGCATGGCGCTGGCCACGATGTCTGCCAGCTGCAGGGTCGTTTCGATGGGAGAATTCTCCCTTGCCTCCACGATCCTGCCCGCGATCTGCCATGCGAAAGGTTCTTCGCCGTAATCCCGCAGGATGCGTGCCAGCTCTTCGCGGCTCTCGGTGTTCACAAGGTCCGCTGCCGTTTCGCCCTGCTGGCTCATCCGCATGTCCAGCGGTGCATCCGCACGGTAGGAAAAGCCGCGGGCCGCATCGTCCAGCTGATGGCTGGAAACGCCCAGATCCAGCAGCGCGCCGTTGACCTTGTCGATGCCAAGGCTTTCCAGAGCTTGTCCGGCATAGCGGAAGTTGATCTGCACCACCGTGGCAGGCAGGCCCGCAAGGCGGGCACGCGCAGATCGGAAGAGCACACG
>OION01000309.1_pt1 | contig 12469 bp, 9 predicted proteins | sample 1585561 | NCBI WGS metagenome assembly OION01 (sample SAMN02674699, study PRJEB24791) | human gut metagenome, SKBSTL042 | isolation source: stool | host: Homo sapiens | place: USA | reverse complement strand
GCCTCTGCGGAGGCGACAAGGGGGCTTTGCGGTCGCCCCCTTGACCCCTTCGCAGTGCACTCCCATGTTTATTGAACTTTATCGGAAGTTTTTTAGTTAGTGTGCCTTTCGTTCCACTAAGCAGCAATATCGCCCCTGCGATTCTGCAAAAATCCCGTTTCAAAATCCTCAATTTTGTGGTATAATGATTCCAGCAGACTTCTGCAAACGCACGTTCAACAAAAATCAGGAGGAAATTCATCATGGCTAAGGAACTTAAGGGCACAAAAACCGAACAAAACCTGCTGGAAGCCTTCGCGGGAGAATCTATGGCGCGCAATAAGTACACCTACTTCGCATCGAAGGCACGCAAGGACGGCTATGTGCAGATTGCCGAACTGTTCGAAGCAACCGCGGCGAACGAGAAGGAACACGCCAAAATGTGGTTCAAGCTGCTGGAGGGCGGCGAAATCAAGGATACTGCAGCGAACCTGCTGCACGCCGCTGAGGGCGAGAACGCCGAGTGGACAGACATGTACGTCCGCATGGCAGAGGAAGCGGACGCCGAGGGTTTCCCGGCGATTGCGCATAAATTCCGCATGGTCGCCGCCATCGAGAAGGCGCATGAGGAACGCTATCGCCGCCTGCTGGCGAACGTGGAAAATGACCTTGTGTTCTCCAAGGACGGCGACGTGATTTGGGAATGCGCGAACTGCGGCCATATCGTTGTGGGCAAGAAAGCGCCGGAAATCTGCCCGGTGTGCGCGCATCCGCAGAGCTACTTCATGGTCAAGGCGGAAAACTACTGATACTGCTGATTTCTGATAGCAAGCACCCCTCCTTCGGCAAATCACCGAAAGAGGGGTGCATTTTCGTTCGTAGATCTTTGGGAGCAACACGCGCATACAGTATGCAGATGCGCTCATCTCAATCGCGAAAAGGGTGTCGAGAGGGTCGAAGACCCTTCGCAGGTGCAGGGCAGCGCCCTGCTGGGGTCAAGGGGCAAAGCCCCTTGGGTCTCCCCCGTCCTTTATTTCTGTTCGGGAATCAGAACCGCCTTGATGCGGCGGACGCCAGCGGAAGAGGATTCTTCCTTCTGAATCTTGAACGTGCCCAAATCGCCGGTGTTCTGCGCGTGGGGGCCGCCGCAGATTTCAAAGGAGTAATCGCCCATCTTGTAGGTGCGAACCTTCTCGCCGTACTTGGACTCAAACAGGCCAATTGCGCCCTTCTCCTTCGCTTCCGGCACGGTCATCTCTTCGCACACAACCGGCACTTTCGCCTGAATCGCTTCATTGACCATCTTTTCGACCTGCGCCAGCTCGTCCTTGGTCACCTTGCGGCCGAAGGAGAAGTCGAAACGCAGACGTTCCGCCGTGATGTTCGAGCCCTTCTGCGCCACTTCGTCGCCGAGCACCTTGCGCAGCGCCGCGTGCAGCAGGTGGGTCGCGGTGTGCAGGCGCGCGGTTTCCTCGCTCGTGTCCGCCAGACCGCCCTTGAACTTCTGCTCAGCGCCCTGATGGCTCAGCTCCTGATGCTTGCGGAACGCTTCCTCGAATCCGGCGGTATCCACCGTCAGATTGCGCTCCTTCGCCAGTTCCACGGTCATCTCAATCGGGAAACCGTAGGTGTCGTAGAGGTGGAACGCCGTCTCGCCGTCAATCTTGCCATCCGCCGCGCGAGATGCCACCTTGTCGAACTCCTTGTTGCCCTGCTTCAGCGTGCGGGCAAAGCGGCCTTCCTCCAGCGTCAGCTGATCGATGACGAACGCCGCGTTGCGCTCCAGCTCCGGATACGCATTCTTGTACTGGTTGATGATAACCTTCGCGATTTCGCAGGTGAAGCCGTCGGGCATACCGAGCTGCATCCCGTAGCGCACCGCGCGGCGAATCAGGCGGCGGAGAATATAGCCCTGATCCGTGTTGGACGGGGACACGCCGCGGTCGTCGCCCAGAATAAAGGTGGACGTGCGCATGTGGTCGGCAATGATGCGGAACGCCTTGGTTGTTTCCTCATCCGCGCCGTACTCCTTGCCGGACAGTTCGGCAATCTTCGCCAGAATGTCGGTGAAGGCGTCCGTCTCATAGACGGTCTTCTTGCCCGTCAGCACGCAGATCGTGCGTTCCAGGCCCATGCCGGTATCGACGTTCTTCTGCTTGAGCGGAATGAACGTGCCGTCCTTCTGCTTGTTGTACTGCATGAACACGTCGTTCCAGATTTCCAGATACGCGCCGCAGTGGCAGGCAGGCGAGCAGTTCGGGCCGCAGGGCTTTTTGGTGATAATGAACATCTCGGTATCCGGGCCGCACGGGCCGGTGATGCCCGCCGGGCCCCACCAGTTGTGCTCCTTCGGCAGATAGAACAGGTGGTCGTCCTTCACGCCGCAGCTGCGCCAGAGATTGGCTGCTTCCTCGTCGCGGGGGCAGTCCTCGTCGCCCTCAAAGACGGTAAATGCCAGCTTGTCGGGGTCCAGACCGAGGTACTTCTCGCTCGTCAGGAACTCCCAGCTCCACGGAATCATTTCCTTCTTGAAATAGTCGCCCAGCGACCAGTTGCCCAGCATTTCAAAGAAGGTCAGGTGGCTGGGGTCACCCACGTCGTCAATATCACCCGTGCGGATGCACTTCTGCACGTCGGTCAGGCGCGTGCCGGCGGGATGGGGCGTACCCATCAGGTACGGCACAAGCGGGTGCATACCGGCGGTGGTGAACAGGACGGTCGGGTCATTTTCCGGAATAACGGAGGCGGAGGGAATCCGATGATGTCCCTTGGACTCCATGAACTGCTGGAACATTTCCCGCAGCTGGGCGGATGTAATCTGCTTCATAAAGGCTGCTCCCTTCAATTTCGCACAAAATGGGGTCAATCGCAAGGGCTATTATACCATTCTGTCATGCGATTTGCAAGGGCTTCACGCGGTTTCCTGCGCCATTTGCGCCTTCTGCGTACGAATGACCTTCGTCATCATCCAAACGGCGAGGGCAAGCGTCAGCACATCCGCCAGCGGCTGGCAGACTTCCAGCCCGTGCAGCCCCCACACGTTCGGCAGCACCAGCAGCGTCGGAATCAGGAACAAGCCCTGCCGCGCTGCCGCCAGAATCGTCGAGCGGATGCCGTAGCCAATCGCCTGCGTGTACATGTTGCTCAGCGTAATAAAGCCCCATGCCCACACGGTCAGAATCTGAATGCGGAAGGTTTCCGTGCCGATGCGGATGACCTCCGGGTCGGAGCGGCGGAACAGCGTGACGACCGGCTCGGCAAAGGCGAAGCCCGCCACACCAAGCACCAGCAGCACAATCGTCGTTACCTTGACGCTGAAGGAAAACGCGCGGTGCATCCGGTCATATTTTCTCGCGCCGTAATTGAAGCCGCAGACCGGCTGAAAGCCCTGCCCGAAGCCGACGACGGTGGAGTTGACGAAATTCAGGCAGCGGCTGACAATCGCGAACGCTGCAATCGCCGGGTCGCCATAGACCGCCGCGGCATTGTTGAGCAGCGACGTCGACACGCTCATGATGCCCTGCCGCCCCAGCGACGGCAGACCGTTGTTCAGGATTTTGGCGTACATTTGCTTCGTTGGGCGGTAGTTGCGCGGATGAATCGTGATGGCGTCGGCGTGCGTGCTGCACATCACCAGCAGGATGACAAAGCTCGTCAGCTGCGAAATTGCCGTCGCAATCGATGCGCCCGCAATGCCCATGTCGAACACAAAAATCAGCAGCGGGTCAAGGAGCATATTCAGCAAGCCGCCGGAAATGATGCCGACCATGCCATACGTCGCCAAGCCTTGAAAGCGCAGGAGGTTGTTCATTGACAACGACCCCATCATGAACGGCGCGGCGAGGAAAATATACCGCGCGTAGTCCAGCGCATACGGCATAGCGGTCTCCGTCGCGCCAAGCAGGCGCATCAGCGGCTCATTGAACACATTGCCCAGCACCGCAATCAGCACGCCCGCCGCTACTGCGGAAAAGAAGCCGACCGCGCTGTACACTTCCGCCTCCTTGCGCTTGCCCATGCCCAGCAGGTGGCTGACGTTCGTGCCGCTGCCCATGCCGAACATGAACGCCAGCGCCTGAATCATCGCCATCACGGAAAAGACAATGCCGACGGCGGCGGAGGCGGATGTGCCGCTTGCGGTGGCTTCCGCCGTGCCAATTTGGCTGACGAAATAGGTGTCCGCCATATTATAAATGGAGGTAATCAGCATTGAGCAGATGGTGGGAAGCGCCATTTTCGGGATAATCTTCTCCACCGGCTGCGTCAGGAGCATTTGCTGTCTTTCTTCGGCGCTCATCGCCATAGGATTTGCCCTGCCTTTCTCATTCTCTCTACGCATGGAAGCCCTTTCAGAGCATACCGAATGAAATATTCTGCAAAAGTCCCGAAAATCCTTGTTTTTTTCGCCGCACTTGACAAAGAAAGTCAGATGCAGTACCCTTGTATTGGGGAGAGCATCCCCCGAAAGGCAGAAAATCGACATGAAATCGACCGAAGAAATGCTGCAAGCCGCTGTACAGCAGCTGCAAACTGCGGAGCAGGCGCGCCTAACCAGCGAAACCGCCCCTGCGCGCCGGCAACTGCTGCATCTGCTCTATGCGCGGGAAGCCGCCGCGCTGCAATCCATGACACTGGTACGCGCTGAAATCCCCGCCGCCCAAAAGCGGGACTGGAAGCCGCTGATTCTCCCGCTCGCCGCCGCGGTGCTGAATCTGGGTGCGCTGGCGCTCTGGCTGACGCTGCCCAGCTGCGTGACACCGGAAAACAGCGGCTGGATGGGGCGATTCGCGCTGTGCATCGTTGCGCAGTCGGTATCGCTCTGCGCCGCCATCGGGAGCATTGTGAGCGCCATGCGCCGCAAGCCTCCCAAGCCTGTTGCAGTGGCGGATGAGCCTGAGCTTCGCCGTCGCTTGGTGGAAGTGGAAGGGCGAATCGCTTTGGACGCGCAGACCATCGAAGCGCTTTTCGCGCAGGAATCCGTTACCATCATCAGCACAGGCGCGGAAACGGCAGCAGAGCTATATGCCTCGCTGTACGAAATGGCACAGGACGCCCGGCTGGACGGCGACGCGAATCAGGAAAAAGCGCTCTCGTGGCCGCTGTCGAATGCAAAGCGCCTGCTGAACGCAGTCGGCTGCGAAGCGGTTGACTACGCGCCGGAAACAGCCATGTTCTACGACGTGATGGACGCGGACATCACCCAGCAGCGCCGCCCCGCGATTGTGCAGAAGGCGGACGGGATTGTGCAGCAGAGGGGACTGTATTTAAGGAAGGGGTAACGCCGTCGCTGCCCCCTTGTCGCGCCCACAGGCGCGAATCCCCCTGCAACAATCAAAATCAAGAAACATGGGTGTACATTGCGCATGGGTGTGCATTGCGAAGGGGTCAAGGGGGCGACCGCAAAGCCCCCTTGTCGCCTCCGCAGAGGCGAAATCCTCTGCTTGCAGAAAAGACATGCCCTGTCTACAAGACCAGCAGCGTGGTCGCGCCAATGCGCAAGTGGTAGGTAGAGCAGCTTGGGGGGCGCTTCTGAGGAAGCGCAAAGTTACTGGCAGGGACGCTTCGCTGCCTGCACCTTTGTTGGTTTTTCCCTTTGAATTGGTCGCCCGTGGAACGGTTGGGGCGTTGCCCCAAACCCCACAAGGGGCGCTGCCCCTTGACCCTGCAAGGGGGATCCCCCCTTGACCCCTCCGCGCGATTGAGTTGGCATCTCTACCATAGTTCTTCCGCGTGTTTATTCTCTTATTCCTATCCAGTGAGGTGAATTATGCGTTATTTTGGCTTTGACCTGGGCGACGGTGAAAGCTGTGTCGCCCTCTATTCCGACCAGCACATCGCTCCCATTATCCTCCCCGTCCACGGGCGCAACAGCTTCATCACGGCCCTCGCCCGCTATGACGGTCATCCCGTCGTTGGCGCACTTGCCAGCGATAACCCCCAGGCTGAAGACCTCCGCGTCTGCTTCAAGCGCAACTTCCGCACCAACAGCGATTTCGTCAACCAGACCGTCGCCGCCTTCGCAAAAGGCGTCCTGACCGCCCTGCAAGACCATAGCGTCGTCCGCCATATCATGGAGACGGAAGACGTCAGCTTCATCGTGGGCTGTCCGGCGGATTGGGCGGACAGCGACCGCACGCGCTATGCATCCCTGCTGATGGCGGCAGGGCTGCCCAATGTGCGCATCGTGCCAGAATCGCGGGCGGCATTCCTGTCCGCGTCGACCGCGGAAGAGGACAAAACGCTCCGCCGGGCGCTGATGGACTGCGCGCTGGTGATTGACCTTGGCTCCTCCACCATGGATTTAGCGTATGTCTGCGACGGGCGGGAGTACGCCGTCAGCACAATGGGCGTGCAGCTGGGCGGCGGTATGCTGGATGAGCTGCTGCTGGAGCGGGCGGTAGACGCGCTGTGCGCAGAGGAAGCGGAACTTGTGCGGGAAATCCTGCGCGAAAAAAGCGCGTGGAAGAGCCGGATGATGCTGTCCGCGCGGCGGCTCAAGGAACAGTTCTTCACGCTCGGCACAGGCGAAGAGCTGACGAGGCGCGAGACGATTTTCTGCGAAGGGCGGCATGTGCTGAACCTCACCATCAGTGCCGCCATCGTCGAAGAGCTGTGCGAACGCCCGTCACCGCTATTGGAGGGTGAATCCTTCCGCAGCCGGATGATGAACTGTCTGCTGATGGCGCAGCAAATGACGGCGCAGCGTCCGCCGAAGGTTGTGCTGCTGACAGGCGGCGCGTCGCGGATGACGTTCTTCCAGCAGCTTTGCCGTGAGACATTCCCGGACAGCGTGCTGCACGTTTCCGCCACGCCGGAATTTGACATTGCGCGCGGATTGGCGTACGCGGGGCATGTGGACGAAATGGTCAGGCGGCTGAAGGCGGATGCCGCGGCATATGTAGAAAGCGATGCGGTGGAGCAGAAGGTGCAGTCCGCTATGCCCGCGCTGACAGAGCAGCTTTCCGCCGCAATGGCGCGTCAACTGACGGACAGCGTGCTCGTGCCGGAATACCGAAAGTGGCGGCAGGGCGAAACGGCAACGCTGGGCGACATGGAAGATGCGTGCCAGAAGCGGGCGGAATCGCTGCTGATGTCACCGGAATGGAGCGCAGCGCTGTCAGAAGTGGTCTCGCCGTGGCTGGACAACATTCTGATGGACGTGCAGCGTGACCTCAACCGCCTTTGCGAGCAGTATGGCGTGGATGTGCAGCGCTTGCAGATTCGCCAAGCAATGGTGACAACGAGTACCCTGCCGATGCGGGACAATCTGCCGATGCCGGAAATGCCGCTGATGGAAGTGCTGCTGGATATTATCGTCGCGATGATGGCGGCGAACCTCTGCGGCGGCGGCGGGATCGCGCTGATTGCGTCCGGCCCGGTGGGGCTGGTCATCGGCGCGGCAATTGGGTTGATCGCCATGTTCGTCAGCCGTCCTGCGCTGGACAAGCTGACCCGTCCGCTGATGCGGCAGATGAACATCCCCAAACTTCTGCGGAAAACGGCGAATGAACAGCGGCTGCTCAGCGACAGCAATCAGAAAAAGATGGCGCAGACAATTCGGGATGCGCTGGCAGAGGACGAAGCGCTGCAAGTTGGGCTTTGCACGCAGATTGGGCAGTGCATTGACGGCGCGATTCTTCGCCTGACGGAAGAAAAGGGTATGGCCGTGGTATAACAAAACGCCCGGCGGATGGAGGACTATTGTTCCTCCACTCGTCGGGCGCATTTTTCTTTTGGGATGGCTTCCTGCGCTTCCGCTGCCGCTGCAAATTGCGCGGGCAGGTCAATCAGCGCCGCCCCTTGTCACTTGTGTCCTGCCGGGCAGTTCTGCCATGCGTACTCAATGGCTTGCTGATGGTAGGTGTCCACCTTGCCGGATTCGTGACCCTTCGAATTCGTGAAGTGCATACAAATCTGACCCGTCATGTTGTTGTCCGGGATGGTGTCGCCGTCGGGGTTGTGCGGCATACCGAACAAGGAGCACGCGAACGTCCTGTTGCCAATGGTAATCAGGCAGGGACGGCGCTGCCACAGGTTCTTATCCCAGATTTCCTGCGCGTTGTTCACGCCGTAAATCTGGCACAGGCGCGCAGTGTCGGCGGCAGTCACGGGCTCAATGTCCGCGTGGCTGTAACCCGCCCAGCGGCGCGCCCACCAAACGATGCCGGTTCGCACGTCGTAAATCTTGTAGCTGGCGCCCTTTGCCCATAGCTGCTGGATACCGCCTGTGTACCAGTCAATCTTCTCTGCCGGGTAGAACTGGAAGGTGTAATCGGTGTAGTCGTCCGCGCCGGGTTCAACTGTGCCGAACAGCGCGTGCTGCGTCTGCTTGCCCGCAATGCCATCCACCGTCAAGCCCTTGGCGCTCTGGAAGGCGCGAACCGCCGCCTGAACCGCGGAGGTGTACACGTTCGTGACGCTGCCGGTGTAGTAACCCTGGTTGATGAGTTCCTGCACAAGGCGGGTTACAGCGTCGCCTGTCGAGCCAAGGCGCAGGGTGATGTAGGTTGCGCTCGGCTTCGTGGTGGGACTGCCGGTGGGCGCGGGCGTCGCGGTCGGCAGGGCGCCGCCGTTATTGTTGCTCTTGCTTACCATATCGGAGCGGATGTAGCCTTCCGTGCCATTGCTCAGACGGATGAGATACCATGTATAGCTGCCCGCCTTGATATTCTCGGTATAGTACGGGAGCACCGTTCCCTTCTTCACGCGGGTGAGAATGCTGCTGCCGTTCGCGGTGGCGCGGATGTTCACGCCGTCGCGCGTGGTAACGATATAGCCCTTCGCCGCGTCAGGCTGAGGCGTTGCCGCGCCGGGGTTCTTGTTCAGCCATTCCTGATATTCCGCCTGCGTCATCACCTTGACGCAGCTGCCCAGCACCCACACTTCCGTGGAGTTGTAGACAACGCGGTACCAAGTGGACGTGCCCGCCGTGGTCGTGGCGTTGAACGCCAGCACCGTGCCCGTGCGCACCTTCGCGACGGACTTGCTGTCGCGGCTGGCCGTCTGGCGGAGGTTGACGTAATCCAGCGTCGTCTGAACATAATTGGTCTGCTGAATGCTGCCCGTAGGCGCGGGCGTTTCCTTCGGGATGCCCTTGCCCGCGAGGTAACTGGCTTCCTGCGTGGCAGAGAGCTTGTAGGCGCAGTCGCCGCGCACAAAGCCCGTGTAGCCGTCCGCCGAGACGGGATACCACGTCACGCCGTTCGTGGTGATAACTGTGCCAATCAGCGGCCAGACAGACTCTTTCGCCAGCTGGTGGATGGTTTCACCGCCGATGGTGCGGCGCAGATTCGTGCTGGGCTTGGTAATCTGAATATAGCCGTAGGTGCTGATGCTCGTGGTCGTGGTCGGTGCGGGCGTCGGCGTGACCGTCACCTGATTGCCGTTCAGGTCGCACGGCACGGCGCAGTCGGAGCGCACATAGCCTGTCTTGCCATCGGGCGTGCGGACGCAGAACCACTGGTAGCGCCCGGAGGACACCGTTGCACCCGCAATGGGGAGAATCAGCCCGATGTCATACTGTCCCTGCGACCTGCCCGCGGGGGAAACACGCAGGTTGACACCGGTTTTCGTCAGCTTGACATAGCCGGAATAGACCGCAGGGGTCGCGGTAACGGAAGGCGCAGCGGTCGCTTCGCCCAGCGGATTGCCGTTCTGGTCGCACACGCGCACGAAGTCGCCGCGGATGTATCCCGCCAGATTGTTGTAGCGGACGTAATACCACAGATAACTGCTGCCAGAGGTCTGGACAGGCGCGCCGATGCAGGTCAGCACAACATTGCGCGGAACCTGCACGATGACTTCGCCGCCCGCGCTCAGGCGCAGGTTGACGCCTGCCGCCGTCGTAATGACGTAGCCGTAGGCGCTGCCGGATGCCGGCGTAGGCGTGGGCGTGTTGATGACGCCGCTGCCCGCCGTGTATTCCACCACGTCCGAGCGGACATAATAGACTGTGTTGTCCGTGCCGTAATACACCGGATACCAGGTGAAGCCGCCCTTATCCTGCGAAACCCCAGCGACGGAGAGCGTCGAGCCCTTACCCTGCCAGAGCGCGCGGGTCGTGCCGTTGGGCGCGTCGCGCAGGTTCGCGGAGTCATACAGCAGCTTCACCGTGCCGTAGACGGAAGGCTGAGGTGTCGCCGTCACCGCCGCGGTCAGCACACGGATAAAGTTGGACTGGATATAGCCTTCCTGTCCGTTGTAGCGAATCTGATACCAGTGATTTTCGTCAATTGTATCCGGAATGGTAAGCAGCGTCACCACCGTACCGCTGTTCAGCTTGCCGATGACCCCAGCGCTCAGGCTTGGCGCAACGCGGAAGTTCGTGCCGCTGGCGGTGATTTCACCTGTACCGTAAGTGACTTGAGAGTTCGTCGGAGTGGGCGTAATCATCGAGACAAGCGGGGTCGACGTTGTACCGCCCATGATGCTGGTATCGAACGGAAAATCGCTGCCGCTGGCAGGCGTGGCGGTCACAAGGGCATCATCCGCCGAAGGCTGAAGCGTGAGCGCGGGTGTCTGCGCGGGGGCAGGGGTCGCCGTCACATTCACGCGGCCGCTGGCAAGGTACGCCTCTGTTTCCTCCGCCGTCAGCGGACGGAAGAACGACGCGCGCACATAGCCGATGTAGGTGCGCCCATTGGGGGTCGGATGCGTGCTGTTGACCTTATACCACGTTGTGTCGCCGCGAACGACGGTATCAAGGATTTCGCAGACGAATCCCGTATTGATGCGGAACCAGTAGTTCGCGCTCGTGGACGGCTGCTTGCGGACGATAACATCATCCGCTGTTGCCATGCCGTACGCGGCGGCGGCGGTCGTTCCTTCCGCAGCAGATTCCGCATAGCCCACGTCGGGGACGGCGGCGGGAGTCAGCCCGCAGAGCGTCAGCACGAGGGTCAGCGTCAGGAGAGTCCGCATCCAATGCCAGCTGTGCTTCATCAATGGTTCACCTCAAAGTTCGTGCGCCAAGGCGCAAAGATGGTTTGTTAACATTGTATTACAAATCAAGGGCGGTGTCAAGCAAACAGGCGGATTATTTACAATTCTCCAGCGCTTGAAAACGCACAAGGAAGATATTCGACTTTGAACGGCGGAAATCCTGCTGAAAGCCTTGTATTTCCGTACTTTTCCGGTTTTTTTGCCCACGCGGAAAATACGGCGGAAAAATGCACTGCTTGACAAAACGAATGCGAACGGGTACAATAAAGCATGGAGAAAATTCGTCAATTAGCGCCCGAAAAGACCATGATGGAGGAATCGTCCGATGCAGCAGCTGTACCTGACAGGAGACGGTGCTTCGGCAAGCGCCGCGCAGCTTATGAACGCGCTGAATGTGCCGTTTTCCGGCTTCCAACTGACCCCCGTGCGCGTTGGCGGCAGCCTGCGCGGCGAAGCGCTGCACCTGCTGCTTCCGCCGCCGAAGCCGCGGCTGAACGACGTGCTGTGCCGCGTCCGGCTGACGGAAAAAGACTGGCTGCTCCTGCCGCAAGTAATGTAGGAAATCGCCGCGCCGGGGCTGTGCGGAACGTTTAGCACGCGCACGCCTATCCTCATCGACCGGATTGAACCGGAAATGCTGGCATGTCCGGCGTTCTGCGACGCGCTGATGCAAGTGCAGGCACGGGAGCAGCTGGCGATTTTTGTCGTGGCGGACGGGGCAGAAAAGCCGCTGCAGCAAATGATGCCTGAAAATCGGCAGCGGTGGTTTTCCGCGCCCGACACACCGGCGGAGACGCTCGTGGAAGCGGCCATGCTGCGGTTGTAACCATCATCATGTATTTTTTAGCAAATTCTAATCTGTTTCCCTTGCGATTCAAAGGAAAAATGGGGTATACTGAGCATGTCAGGTGGAACGAAAGGAGTGACGAACATGCCTGATCTGGAGAAATTTGTGAAAAACGTCATGTACGGCGGAATCGGCGCGGCAGCGTCTCTGGTGGAAAAGGGCGGCGATCTGGCGCGCTCGCTGGTGGAGAAAGGGCAGGAAACTGTCCGGAACAGTCAGGACACGGCGGATGACATCAAGCGTCGGCTTCAGGAGTTCTGCGACGGGCTGATGAAGCGCGGCGAGATCGACATCTCGAAGCTGACGCCGGAACAGCGTGCGGAACTGCGCCATCAGCTGGAAGAAATGGACTATCAGGACATTTGGGGCAAGGAAACGCCCGAAGCGGCTGACGCGCCGACTGCGGAAGCGCCTGAAACGCCGGAAGCCCCCGAAGCCCCGGCTGACCCCGAACCCGTGAACGAACCGGAAGCGCCGAAGGAAACCGAACCCGCCGAAACGGACAAGCCCGAACTGTCGGATGATGCCATCCCGGTTGGCGGCGAACCGCACGACGACGCACAATAAGCCACAAACAGCCCTCTCTGTCACACGGCAGGGAGGGCTGTCATTGTATTTGGATAAACACGCGGAAGTTGTATGCAGTTGTCACCAACTCAATCGCGCGAAAGGGTCAAGGGAGGAACTCCCTTGCAGGGTGCA
>OION01000290.1_pt1 | contig 13080 bp, 8 predicted proteins | sample 1585561 | NCBI WGS metagenome assembly OION01 (sample SAMN02674699, study PRJEB24791) | human gut metagenome, SKBSTL042 | isolation source: stool | host: Homo sapiens | place: USA | reverse complement strand
AGGCATGGGCCTGCGGACACCGGCGTATCGCCTTCATCCACGGCGAAAAGACCGCCGTTACCGAGAACCGCTTGGCAGGCTTCTATCAAGCCTGCGAGGAACTGGGGCTGAAGGTGCCGGAGGAGTACGTCCGCTGCGGTGTGTACCACGATGTGGATCGCTGCGCAGAGGAGACCCGGGCGCTGCTGGCACTGCCGCAGCGGCCCACCTGCATCATCTTCCCGGATGACTTTTCCGCACTGGGCGGCTACAACGCCCTGACCGAAGCGGGTCTGAGCATCCCGGAGGACATCTCGGTGATGGGATATGATGGCATCTATCTCTCCCGGGTGGTCAAGCCCCCGCTGGTGACCTACCAGCAGAACACCAAATCCCTTGGCAGGCTGGCAGCGGATAAGCTGATCGAGCTGATCGAGCATCCGCGTGTGACCCTGCCGGAGCAGATCCGGGTGTCCGGCAAACTGCTGGACGGCGGCTCCGTCCGCATCCTTTAACAAAGGCCCACAACTCCCGGCGCGGAGTTTTTGAGTATGAATTTTTTAATTGGAAAACCATGAAGGAGGTTTACCCTTATGAAAAAGATCTCTCGTCGTAATTTCCTGCTCGCTTCCGGTGTCGTGACGATTGGTGCTGCTCTGGCAGCCTGCGGCGGCGGCTCTTCCAGCAGCACTGCTGCTTCCTCTGCGGCTCCCGCATCCTCCGCTGCTGCTTCTGCTCCGGCTGCTGCCGAGGGCAAGGTGCTGAACATCTGGTGCTGGAATGATGAGTTCCAGAGCCGCTTCAACGACTACTATCCCGAGGTCAAGGAGATCGCAGCCGACAAGTCCACCACCACCCTGAAGGACGGCACCACCGTGAAGTGGACCATCAACGCCAACGAGAACAACAACTACCAGAACAAGCTGGACGAGGCTCTGCTGAATCAGGACTCCGCTGCCGATGACGACAAGATCGACATCTTCCTGATCGAGGCTGACTACGCTCTGAAGTATGTGGACTCCGACTACGTTCTGGATGTCAAGAAGGATATCGGCCTGACCGATTCTGATCTGGCTGGCCAGTACCAGTACACCAAGGATATCGTTTCTGTGGACGGCAGCCAGCGCGGCACCACTTGGCAGGCTACCCCGGGTCTGTTCGCATACCGCCGCAGCATTGCCAAGGAGGTGCTGGGCACCGATGACCCCGCCGAAGTGCAGACCTACCTGTCCGACTGGGATAAGTTCAACGATGTAGCTGCCAAGGCTGCTGCCAAGGGCTACAAGATGCTGTCCGGCTTTGACGATGCTTACCGCACCTTCTCCAACAACGTCTCTGCACCTTGGGTCACCGGCACCACCGTTACCGTGGACGAGAACCTGATGAAGTGGGTGGATCAGACCAAGGAGTACACCGACAAGGGCTACAACAACAAGTCCAGCCTGTGGGACAGCCAGTGGGCTTCCGATCAGGGCCCCACCGGTAAGGTGTTCGGCTTCTTCTACTCCACTTGGGGCATCAACTTCACCCTGCTGGGCAACTCTCTGGAAACTTCCGTCGCTAACGGCGGCAAGGAAGAAGTCGGCAACGGCGCTTATGGCGACTACGCGGTCTGCCAGGGCCCGCAGGCTTACTACTGGGGCGGCACCTGGATTTGCGCGGCTGCTGGCACCGACAACGTGGCGACCATCAAGGACGTTATGCAGAAGCTGACCTGCGACGCGGCGATCGCCAAGAAGATTACCGAGGACACGCAGGACTACACCAACAACGTGGCGGCTATGAACGAGCTGGCGCAGAACTACTCCTCTGCCTTCCTCGGCGGCCAGAACCACATCGCGCTGTTCGCGGAAGCGGCTCCGAAGATCGACATGAGCAACATCTCTGCTTATGACCAGGGCCTGAACGAATCCTTCCAGGGCGCGTTCAAGAACTACTTCGACGGCAACGCCACCATCGACGAAGCCAAGGCGCAGTTCGAGAGCATCATCTCCGAAAAGTATCCGGAACTGGTGAACTTCCAGTGGCCGGACGCGAAGTAATTCGCACCACAAACCAAGCGGCAGGGGCGGGCATTGCGCCCGTCCCTGCCTGCTTTACGAAGAAAATTGTATTCTGTTCCAATGGTGACCTCTGGCAGCGAAATCCCCACGCCTGCCGGATGCCAGAGGTCATCATTGGGGCAAACGAACGTAGGAAGGATTGGTGATTCCGGATGCAGGGAGCAAAAAAGAAAGTCCGCTCCGTCAGCTATGCCAAATGGGGCTATGTGTTCATCGCGCCGTTCTTCATCGTGTTTGCGCTGTTCCAGCTCTATCCGCTCGTCTCGACGATTTATTACAGCTTCTTTGAGTATTTCTTCAAGCAGGGCGGTCTGATTCAGGTCGGCCCGAAATTCGTCGGCTGGACGAACTACTTGTACGTTTTCTCCAAGGATCTGCCCAGATACTTCGGCAACACCATCATCATGTGGCTGATGGGCTTCATCCCGCAGATTGTCTTCTCGCTTCTGCTGGCGGCGTGGTTCACCGATAACCGCCTGAAGCTGAAGTGCCAAGGCTTCTTCAAGACCGTCATCTACATGCCTAACCTGATTATGGCGTCCGCGTTCGCCATGCTGTTCTTCGCCCTCTTCGCTGATCAGGGCCCGGTCAACAACATGATTCAGGCACTCGGCGGCGAACCCATCCGCTTCCTCTCGAATATCTGGGGCACGCGTTCGCTCGTCGCGCTGATGAACTTCCTGATGTGGTTCGGCAACACCACCATCATCCTGATGGCGGCGATGATGGGCATCAGCCCCTCCATGTTCGAGGCGGCGCAGATTGACGGCGCGACCCCGAATCAGACGTTCTGGAAGATTACCCTGCCGCTGATTCGCCCCATCCTCGTCTACACGCTCGTCACGTCCCTCATCGGCGGCCTGCAGATGTTCGACGTTCCGCAGATTTTGACCAACGGCAAGGGCGACCCGGTTCGCTCCTCCATGACCGTCGTCATGTATCTGAACAACTTCATCGGCACGTCGAAGAACTACGGCCGTGCGGGCGCGGTGTCCGCCATCATGTTTGTTATCTGCGCGGTGCTGTGCGTGGTCATCATGCGCACGACGCGCGGCGATGATGAACGCAAGCCCAAGCCTGTGAAAGCGGCGAAGGCTGTGAAGGGAGGCAAAGCGGCATGAGTCAGGCAACGATGAAAGTGCAGCCCAAGACAAAAGACCAGCAGACCGGCGCCCATGCGGTGCTGACCGCGCGGCGCATTGTGGCGTATGCGGTGCTGATTCTGCTCTGCGCGCTGTGCCTGTTCTTCTTCTACGTCCTCATCATCAACGCAACCCGCCCGCACGCGGATATCCAGAAGGGCTTCTCGTTCCTGCCGGGTTCGTGGACGTCGCTGTGCAATAACTTCACGCAGGTGATAAACAACGCGAACATCCCGATTATCTCCGGTATGCGCAATTCGCTCATCGTTTCCGCCATGACGGCGATTTTTGCGTGCTACTTCTCCGCGCTGACGGCGTTCGGCATTCACGCGTACCGCTTCAAGGGGCGCGCGCTCGCCCTTACCTTCATCCTGCTGATTATGACGATGCCGACGCAGGTTTCCGCGCTGGGCTTTGTGCAGCTGATGGGCAAGATGAACTTGAAGGATTCGCTCCTGCCGCTGTTCCTGCCGTCTATCGCCAGCCCCGCGGTGTTCTACTTCATGTACCAGTACATGCAGGCGAGCCTGCCGCTGGAGGTCATCGAAGCCGCCCGCATCGACGGCAGCAGCGAGTTCGGCACGTTCAACCGCATCGTTCTGCCGATGATTAAGCCCGCTTTGGCGGTTCAGGCGATTTTCACCTTCGTCGGCGCGTGGAACAACTACTTCACCCCCGCCCTGATTCTGAACTCCGCGAACAAAAAGACGCTGCCGATTTTGATTGCTCAGCTCCGCAGCGCCGACTTCCTGAAGTTCGACATGGGGCAGGTCTACATGATGATTGCCCTCTCGATTCTCCCCGTCATCATCGTCTACCTCTTCCTCAGCAAGTTCATCATTGCTGGCGTTGCGGTCGGCGGCGGGAAGGAGTAAGGGGATTCCCGGAAATGAATGCGCCCTCCCTCTTCGCAGTGCGTGAAGGGGGAGGGCGTGTTGGTGCGCAAGGTATGACCTCATCCGCCGTAAATTTCCAGAAGGGGGATAAATCACGATGCCAAATACCGATAAACAGCCGATTGACCACAAGCCGCCCCGTCCGCAAACGCTCGACGACCTCTTCGCCGCCTATCAGGGCGATTATCACCCAACGGAAATCGACACCGGCGCGGATGTTGGGCTGGAACGAATCAGCTGATTGCACAAAAATCGCCCGCACGAGGTTCATCCCCCGTGCGGGCTTTGCTGTGTTTGGAATCCGTTACCCGGCAGAACCGTCCGCTGCGTCTTCCTCAATCGGCACCATCACCACATCCACCACACCGCTTTCATCCAGCGGCATGAGCAGATAGCGGCTTGCGAAGAGCACGCTCGGGTAGGCGACTTTCTCAAGCTCGTCGTCCTGATACGGCGCGATGAATACGCTTTCCTGCGTCTGCGCGCCGCGGCGGAGGGTGAAGTGCTTGTCAAACGTCTTTTCGTCGTAGCGGTCAAGGTTCGTCAGCAGCTTTGCGACAACCTCCATGTCCACGGCGACCTGCGCGTTCGGCAAAAGACCGCTGATATCCGTGGGCTTGCGGTCAATCACCATTTCCGTGCGGATGTTCCAGCCACCTGTGACCGCGCCGTCCGGCAGATCCACCGGCTCAATCGTCACGCGGAAGAGTGTCGTCGTCAGGTTGCCGCCCGCCTGTTTAATCGCCTTCTCCATGTCCGCGGAGAGGAAGTCCGACAGGCGCAGGATGACCGCGGCGTTCTTGTTGGAGAAGCTGATGGCGTCAATGCCGGCGTTGTTCATGTAGCGCAGGCTCATGTAGCCGAAGCGCAGCGTGCGCGCGCCGTACACCGGGTTGCCGTAGGAGTCGGTGACGTAGCCCGCGTCCTTGTTCAGCTCGGCTTCCGCGCTGATGCGCAGCAGCACCTCGTCCGTCTTTTTGTTCCACGTCAGCGAGGGGGTGAAGGGGCGCGGCTGGTCGTCCGCCGTGTTGCGCACGACGCTGCCCAGCTCGCTGTAAGAAAGTACCAGCTGCTCCTGCGTCGTAATGGTGACGAACATCTTCCGCCCGTCGGAGCGCTCGATCACCTGCTGCACCGGGTTCAGGCGTTCGCCGCCGCCGCCCCACCAAGGCAGCTCGGTCGGCAGAATGGTGAACTGCGGCGCGTCGTCCATCAGGCGCAGCGTGTAGTAATCCGCCGCGGAAAGCCCGGTCAGCACGAAGTTGTAGTTGCCCGCTTCCTCGCCGGGTTCGCGCTTCAGGATGCCGCTGACCACGTCGCCATCCAGCAGCCCAATCGACGTGAACGTGAACCTCGCCGGGTCAGCCTCGCCCTCGTTCTTCTGCTGATTCGCGTCGGGGCAGATGGTCAGCGGGATTTTCTGGATGCTGAAGGCGACATCCACCGTCCCCGGCAGATAGATCGGGTCGCCTTCGGGGATTTTGACGTGCATGACGTAGCTGCCGACGTAGAAGGGCAGCCCGCCGACAAGGTTGTTGCCGGAGTAGGTGATGCTCGCCGTTTCGGGCAGGGTCATGCGCGGGCGGTAGGTCATGGCGTTGTAGGTGGTGTTCGCGGTGCGGCTCGGCACCCACTTGACGCGGTGGACGTGGAAGCACTCCTCGCTGAAGGAGAAGCCGTCCGCGTTGCTTTCCGTCAGCGCGACGTTCTCTTCCGCCGATGCGTACACGCGGTAGATGACCACGTCGCCGGTGTTCAGCCCGCTGATGGTGACGGAATTGCCGTCCGCAGCGTACTGCTTGGCGTCGGCGCGGTAGGTGTCGGGCATGGAGGCAGGCGCTTCGCCCGCGTACATCTGCACGCCCGCGCTCTTTGCGCCCGTGGTTTGAAAGGTGATGGTCAGCGTGCCGTCCTCGTTGTCGGTGGCGGCAATGTCGCTGATTTCCAGCCCGGTCACGGCGCTGCTCGACTTTCCGGCGATGACGGCGGAGTACACCGTTTCGCCGTCGGTGGCGGCAATGTCCTGCCCGGTCAGGTCGCCGAAGCCCCAGAGCTGCAGCGTTCCGTCAAAGTGCGTTGTGTAGCGGTACTGGCTGCCGCCGATGACGACCGTCAGCGCCTTGTTCGGCACGGGGTTGCCCTGTGCGTCGCGGATGGTGACGACGGTGTGCGGCGCGTCGCTTTCCGGTTCCACGCGCACGTTGCCGCGCAGGGTGATGCCGGTCAGGTCGTTCTGATTCCGCAGCACGAGACGTCCGCTTTCGACATTCAGCGACACCTGCGCGTTGTCAAGTGCAATCGGCGCGCCGTCGCTGAGCAGCGCGCAATTGCCCGTCAGCGTCGCGGAGAGTGCGCCGTTTTCGACGCGGAGGACACTCGAAGCGCTGTTCAGCTGCACGTTGCGCAGGGTTGCGCTCGCCGCCGCACCGGAGGAGTGAATCACGCCGTCCAGATACCCGTTCTGCCCGTTGACGATGAAGCGGCTTGCGTCGCCCGCGTCGGCATTCGGCGCATTTTCGGACAGGTTGAACGTCAGCACCTGCGCGTGAACGGTCTCAATCACGATGGTGTCCGCGTCGGCGCTGATGGAGTAGGTTGCGTCATCCGCAAGGGCGGGGAGGAGCAGCTCGCCCGCGGGGGTCATCAGCAGGGGCATCGCCGTGCCATCCAGCGTCACCTTCTGGCGCGCCAGCGGGACGGAAATGGCCCACGCCGTGTAGCCGTCGGGCGCGTCGGAGCAAATCACCACGCCGGAGAGCACCTTCGTTCCGTTCGGCAACTGCCCCTGCACGCTCAGCAGCCCATCCACCGTGATTTTCGGCGCGCTGCCCATCAGCGGCATCTGCCCGCGGCCGTCCAGAATCGTGTCGCCGCGCACAATCAGGTCATACGGCGCGCCCGCCTCAATCAGCGTACCCGCGCTCGTCGTGCCGTCGAGAATGACCGTCACGCCGCTTTCCATAATTTCCAGCACCGTACCCTCGGCAATGTCGCCGGACAGCGTGTACACCGTGCCGGATTTGAGCGTGTTGCGCTCGCCGGGGGTGATGCTGCCCGATTCGCCGCTGGGGGCCTTGGCGGTCTGGCGGAGGGTCATCGTGCCTTCCGTGACGGTCGCCGTCCACTGCATTCCCTCGCCCGGACGCTTCAGCCACAGATACAGCTTGCCGTCGGCATCGGGCGTGACAGACCATGCGTACCTTTCGCCCTCCACGAGGACGCTCTGCACGCCGGACGCGGAGAACGCATAGCGCGCGCGTCCGTTCATTTCCGTCAAATCGGCAAAGAGGTTCGTGCCTTCGACGGAAATGTCGCCCTTGCTGTTGACCGTTCCGATCGAAATTGCGCCGCCCTCGGAGAAAATCACCGCCGCGCCGGATGCAACTTCCAGTTTCTTGATAGATGCCAGCGAATTGTCCGCCGCGCGGATGTAAACGACGGCGTTTGCTTCCACCGTCAGCGTGTCGATGGACGCGCCGCGCAGTTCCAGAATTGCCGCGCGGTTCTTCACCACGCGCACCGCCGCGCCCTTGCGGTCGCCAATCAGCGCGTACTGACCGCTGCGGTAGAACGTCACGTCGGCGCGGTTGAGGTCAACAATGCGCAAATCGTTGGAGAGCGTCGCCACGCTGTAAGCGTCCTCTTCGTCCAGCAGGTACCGCCCGTAACGGCACAACGGGTAATCCAGCCCGTTTTCGTCCTGCGAAATGTGCGCGCACCCTTCCACGTCGCACGCCGGAATTTCGGGTGTTTCCGTCGGCTCGTCCGTCGGATTTTCGGGGTCAGGCGTCGCGGTCGGCTCGTCCGTCGGATTTTCGGGGTCGGGCGTCGCAGTCGGCGCATCCGTCGGATTTTCGGGGTCAGGAGTTGCGGTCGGCTCGTCCGTCGGATTTTCGGGGTCGGGGGTCGCGGTCGGCTCATCCGTCGGATTTTCGGGGTCGGGTGTCGCGGTCGGCGCTTCCGTCGGATTTTCGGGAGCGGGGGTCGCAGACGGCGCATCCGTCGGATTTTCGGGAGCGGGTGTCGCGGTCGGCGCATCCGTCGGATTTTCGGGAGCGGGGGTCGCAGTCGGCGCATCCGTCGGATTTTCGGGAGCGGGTGTCGCGGTCGGCACGTCCGTCGGATTTTCGGGAGCGGGTGTCGCGGTCGGCGCTTCCGTCGGAGCGGCAGTCACCAAGGCTTCCGTCGCTGCGGGAGGATTCGACGGCTCTTCCGCCACGGAAACGCCCGTCAGCAGCATACTGCTGATGAGAAGCATTGCGCCGATGCGCTGGGTGGGTTTCAAGGTTGTTGCACCTCCTTGAAGGCTTGTCGTTAGGGTTGCAAGGGAATTTTTTTCCGATGTTGATTGCTTTTTGCCGCAAGTAGGGAAGCAGGGGAACGTGTGGGTATCCTGTGGATAAACACGCGGAAGAAGCATGGAAGTGTGACCAATGCAATCGCGAAAAGGGGTCAAGGGGCAACGCCCCTTGCGCTTCCCCATGTAATTAGACGTTCGTCAACGCCGTTTCGTTTCCTTCTTCCGCAAAAAATTTTACAACTTGCCGTTCATGATGGCGAGAATCAGGTTGCCGTTGGAGAAAATCGGCGCGAGGGTTGACTGGGCAATCAGGTCGTTCACCATGTCCAGCGGGATGACCGTCTGCACGAGGGGAACGAGCGTGAAGAGCACGAGGCAGACGAGCAATCCGCGGAGGAAGCCGAACGCACCGCCCGCCAAGCCGTTGAGCTGCTTGAGGACGGGAAAGCGGAACACCGCCTTGAGCAGGTTCAGCACGATGGCGAGGACAATGTACAGCACCAAAAAGCTGACGAGAAAGCAGATGATGTTGATGCTTGCCTGCAAAATCGTCTGGCTGACGTAATCGGAGACGGTGGATAGCCCCGACGAGGCGTACACATTGTTCTCCAGATTCACGCGCAGCAGCGTGTCCAGCGGCGCGGGCAGGTTCACCTTCTCCAGAATGCTGTTGATGCTCTGGCTGGTGAGCGTCGCGACGTTCGTGATGGCGGTTTCAAGGTCGCCGATGCGGCTGGACGCATCCGTGTAGTGCAGGAGCATGTTAAGAAAAGACTGGTTGGACTGCACGGCGGCGGCGAGCTTTGGGCTGACCCAGAAGGATGCGAGGAACGACATCAGCCCGCACCCCATGTTCAGCACGCTGGCGATGAAGCCGCGATACAGCCCGAACAGCACGGAAATGCCAATGATGCCGATGATGACGTAATCGACGATGTTCATGCGTTACCTCATGGCGCCGGGGTCTCGGTCGCTTCCGGCGGATCGAGACTGGCGATATAGTCGAAATAGGGCTGACGCGCGGCGGTGAGAATCGGGTCGTGGTCGCCGCCGAAGACGTACTGGGCGTTGATGGCTTCAATGTCCGCCTTGCGCATCGCGGGCGCGCAGTACGGGCAGAAATCCAGCTTGCTGTACGGTTCTTCGTCCAGCTGCGCATAGGTGAAGGCTTCAAACGTCACGTTGTCCTTCGTCACAGAGTAGCAGGTGTCGGCGCGGTGGTAGTACGAGCCGCCGTTGGGGTTGTAGTACAGCACGGTGTCGTCGTCCGGAATCGGAATCTGCCGCCCCTGCCAGTCCTCCCAGATGACCAGGCGGCCCAGATGCTTCCGGTTGTCCCACAGCCACTTCATGTTCAGCCCCTCCGTGTTGCGCAGGCGCTGAACGCGGATGCAGCCGTGGCTGGCGCGCGTGCCGAGCTTGGGTTCGTTGTAGGCGTATGACTTTGAGCCGTCGGCGCGCTTGGTGTGCGGCACTTCGTGGAGCAGGTCGCCGTCGTTGTAGCGCAGCCCCATGCCGCAGTAGAGGTTGCCGCTGGTGAATTCGCCCGTGAAGCTGCCGATGATGTACTCGCCGGAGCGCGTCTCGTTAAACGGCTGCTTCGCGTTCGCAAGTCCCGTGGAAACAAGCAGCGTCGAAATCAGATGCCCGTCCTCGTAGACGTACAGGCGCTGCGTCAGCTTGTCCACCACTAAGCCGTACTTGTCGTTGCTGTCCCACTCCACGGTCGTCAGGGTGTTCGTTTCGACGTAGCCCTGCACCAGCAGGTTCCACGCCTTCACCGTGTTGTCCGCGAAGGAGGAGGAGTAGCACTCAATCAGCGACCAGCCGTTGTCCAGCGTCTCAATCACGCGGATGCCCTGCGTCGCGCGGGTCAGGATGCCGATGGCGGCGCTCTTGCTGTCCGGCTCTTTGCGGATGCGCACCTGCGTGCGGCCGTCGCCCTTGACCACCGTCATCGGCGCGGTCAGCATCGCCCAGACAGCCGCTTCGTCCGTGTAGTCCATCGGCGTGTTCCAGTAGGAAGCGGGCGCGTCGGACGGGAATTCATACGGGCTGCCGTAGGACGGCGTGAAGGTGATGTTCGGGGTCGGCGTGGGCGAGGGTGTGGGTGAGGGCGACGGCGTGGGGGATGGTGTCGGAACTGCCGTCGGCGTAGGGGATGGCGTCGGCGTGGGGGACGGCGTCGGCGTGGGGGATGCCGTCGGCGTGGGGGATGGCTCGGCAGTCGGGGTCGCCGTCGGCAGGATGCCGAAGGATGCCGGATTCACTGCCACATGCTCCTCGTTCGAGCAGTAGCCGGTGTCGTCCGTCAGCGTCAGGCTGATTGCGACGGTGTCCGGCGAAAGGGCGGTTGCGTCCACCGTCACTTCGTTCGTGCCGGCGGAAATGTCAATGTTCTCCAGCAGCGACCAGCTTGCGCCCCACAGCCCCAGCGTCAGGCGGCCGTTTTCGCTTGCGTAGAAGGAGAGACGCACTTCGCCGTCCTCGGTGCTCTCCAGCGCGGAAATGGAGGTCAGGAAGGGCGCAATCTGCCCCACCAGAATGGCGGTGTCTGCTTCTGACCCGTCGGAGAACTGCGCCACAAGCCGGTAGATTCCTTCCGGCGCGAAAACGCCCTCGTATGTGCCGTTCCACAGCATCTGGTTTTCGCCCGCCGTGACGGGGTAATCCTTGGCGACTGGCAGCACGGTTTCAAGCGTCTCCGCGTTGCGCAGCAGCAGCGTGACCGTGCCGTCCACAGGCGATGTGAACCGCAGCGTGACCGCCTTGCCGGGGCGCAGCGTCTCCTGCAGCGGCTCGATGGAGGCACTGGAGAGCAAAATGACATCCAGCGCGTCCGTATCCTCCGCAAGGGCTGGCAAACACGGCGTGAGCATTGCCAGCATCAGCAGCAGGCAGAGCATTTTCCGCATGGTGATTCCTCCAATCGTAGTGCATATATCATGTAGATAAAATCGTAATTTGCCGGGCGGTTACAAGCGCCAGTCAGGCAGCAGCATTTCCGCGATTTCCGCGACATTTTCCGCCCGCGCCTCGCACGATTTTTCGCCCGCAAAGCGCCCGTCCGCGTCCAGCAGGATGCCGCGAACCCCCGCCGCTTTGCCTGCGCGGGTGTCCAGCGGCCGGTCGCCGATCATGACGCAATCATCCGCCGCCAAGGCGTATCGCTGCAGGCAGCCCTGCACCATTTCCGGCGCGGGCTTGCGCGGATAGCCGTCCTCGTGGGTGAGAAAGCCCGAAATCAGCATCAGCACCCCGCACTGCGCCAGCATGTCGCGGCAGCGCAGGTCACGGTGCGTCACCACATAGTGCCGAACGCCCCGCTCGTGCAGCGCAAGCAGCAATTCCAGTATGCCGCAAAGCAGCTTCGGGGCGTCCAGCAAGCGTTCCGCTTCAGCCGCGCGGCATTCCTTCAGCAGCTCATCCACAGAAACATCTGTCAGCGCCGACAGCGCCGCGCACGCATCCCGCAGCGTGCCTTTCAGCAGCGAAAGCGCGTTTTCCGCCGTCAGACGCACCCCGTTTTCCGCCGCGATGCGCACGAACACCTCCGTCAGCAGGGGATAGGTGTCCATCAGCGTGCCGTCGAAGTCCCACAGGCACGCGCGGACGTTCGCAAACGCAATTTGGCGCGCCACGACTTCATCCGCCGGGCAGAAAACGTATTTCGTCATTTCCGCCGGATGGACAAGCGCGTAGCCCTCGTGCTCGGTCAGCACCGGCGCGCGCGTTGCCGTCGCGGTCAGGAAGTCGAACGCGATGCCCTGCGCTTCCCGGCGGCACAGCGGCGAAATATCCGCAATCGGCAGCGACAATTCTTCCAGCAATTCCCGGCGCAATGCGTCTTCCGGTGATTCGCCCGTCTCCTGCTTGCCGCCCGGAAACTCCCACAAATGCGCGTTTTTGCGCCCTTCGCCCCGGCGGCAGATGAGGATTCGCCCGTCCGGATAGCGCACAATGCCCGCACTCACCTGCATCATTCCGCCAACTCCCGAATCTGCTTGATTTCCGCCGCGTAGCCCGCGAGGTCGTTCGGGGTCTCCAGCTCGAACGGCAGGTTTTTCAGCGTCGGATGATTGACCACGCGCATCAGCGCCTCCAGCCCGATGTACCCCTTGCCAATCTGCTCGTGGCGGTCTTTGTGCGCGCCGCAGGGGTTCTTGCTGTCGTTGAGGTGGATGGCTTTGAGCCGATTCAGCCCAATCACGCGGTCGAAATCCGCCAGCACGTCCTCCAAGTGGTTCACGATGTCATACCCCGCATCGCTGACGTGGCAGGTGTCCAGACACACGCCGAGCTTGTCATTCAGCTCCGTGCGGTCGATAATCGCGCGCAGCTCCTCGAATGTCCGCCCGACTTCCGAACCCTTGCCCGCCATCGTTTCCAGCAGGACGGTCGTTTTCATATCCTGCCACAAAATCGCGTTGAGCATGTCACAAATTTGCTCGGTCGCCACTTCCACGCCCTGCTTGACGTGGCTGCCGGGGTGAAAGTTGTACAGATTGCCCGGCAGGTGGTCAAGGCGCTGGAGGTCGTCGAGCATGGTGCGGCGGGCGAAATCGCGGATGGCGGGGTCAGCCGAGCAGCCGTTGAGGGTATAGGGCGCGTGGGCGACGATTTGCCCGATGCCGTGGGCGCTGGCGAAGTCGAGGTAAGCGGCGACGTCTGAGAGGTCGAGGGGCTTGGCGGTGCCGCCG
>OION01000273.1_pt1 | contig 13489 bp, 8 predicted proteins | sample 1585561 | NCBI WGS metagenome assembly OION01 (sample SAMN02674699, study PRJEB24791) | human gut metagenome, SKBSTL042 | isolation source: stool | host: Homo sapiens | place: USA | reverse complement strand
TTTTTTCTCTTTTTAAGCCGGCACTTTGTGGTGGCTTATTTGTGCTGCACTTCTTCCTCCCCACCTTCTGCCAAATTTTCTTGCAGCAAGTCCCATTTGGGGCTTGACTTTTTATTTGCAGGCTTCCTCCGTGATGCTGCCGTCCTCAACGCCCTTCTTGACGTTCATCCAGCAGGTTGCCATATGGTCGTCATTGATGAGCATCCGAACCGGCTTCTCTTTCAGGCAAATCTTCATCGCCGCCTCGCAGCGGGGCGCGAACGGGCAGCCTTTGGGCATGTTCAGCAGGTCAATCGGCGTACCGGTAATCGGCTCCAGGCGCTGTCCGTTGTTCTCCGCCGTCGGGATGGAGCGCATCAGACCCTTTGTGTACTCGTGGCGCGGGTTGTAGAAGATTTCATCCGCCGTCCCCTGTTCGCAGATAGAACCGGCGTACATGACGATGACCTCGTCGCACATCTGGGCGACAACGCCCAAGTCGTGCGTAATCATGATAATCGCCATGCCCATCTTCTTCTGCAGGTCGCGCATCAAATCAAGAATCTGCGCCTGAATCGTCACGTCCAGCGCGGTCGTCGGCTCGTCGGCAATCAGGATGTCCGGCTCGCACGCCAGCGCCATGGCAATCATTACGCGCTGCCGCATACCGCCCGACAACTCGAACGGGTACTGCTTCATGCGCTTTTCCGGTTCGTTGACGTTGACCAGCTTCAGCATCTCCACCGCGCGTTCGCGCGCCTGATGGCGGTTGCGGTCGGTGTGCAGCAGAATCGCTTCCATCAGCTGCCGACCGATGGTGTAGGTCGGGTTCAGGGACGTCATCGGGTCCTGGAAGATAATCGAGATGCGGTTGCCGCGCACGGAGCGCAGCAGCTTCTCGTCCGCGCCGACCAGCTCCTGCCCGTCGAATTTCACGCTGCCGCTGACGATTTTGCCCGTCGGCGCAAGAATCTGCATGATGGAATACGCCGTGACACTCTTGCCCGAACCGCTTTCGCCCACGATGCCCAGCACCTTGCCGTGGTCAAGGCGGAACGAAACGCCATCCACCGCCTTGACTTCGCCCGCGTCGGTGAAGAAGGATGTATGCAGGTCATTGACTTCCAGCAATGCCATTTTGTCCAGCTCCTTTCATCACGCATTCAGCTTCGGGTCAAATGCGTCGCGCAGGCCGTCGCCGAACAGGTTCAGGCTCAGCACGATGAGGCAGATGACCACGGCGGGGATAATCAAACGATAGGTGTAGGAATAGATGCCGTTGAGCGCGTCAGAAGCCAGTGAACCCAGCGAGGGCATCGGCGCATTAACGCCCAGACCCAGGAAGGACAGGAAGCTTTCGGTGAAAATCGCGTTCGGAATTTGCAGCGCAGTCGAAATAATCACGACGCTGATGCAGTTCGGCAGAAGGTGCTTGCGGATAATCCACCGCGCCTTCGCGCCCGTCGCCTGCGCCGACAGCACATACTCCTGCTCACGGAGGGACAGAATCTGACCGCGAATCAGGCGCGCCATGCCCACCCAATAGAGCAGACCAAAGACGATGAACATGCTGATGATGTTCGAGCCGATTTTCTCTAAGATGGTGCCTTCCACATGCAGCACCTGCCCCAGCACGACCGCCAGCAGGATGATGACCAGCATGTCCGGCAATGAGTAGATAATATCGACGATTCGCATGATGAACAAGTCCACCCTGCCGCCGAAATATCCCGCGACTGCGCCAATCATCATGCCAATCACCAGCACGATGATGCTGGCGAAGAAGCCGACGGCGAGGGAAATGCGCGTCCCGTAGACGACGCGGATGAAGTAGTCGCGTCCATGCGCATCCGTGCCGAAGATGTGCGGGAAAACAGATTCCCCTTTGTCGATTTTCTTCAGTTCCGTCTTGCCGTACTGGAACGGCGCGAGGTTGTTGTAGCTGTTGTCCATCGGGCGACCCTTCGTCTGTCCCAGCATCTGGTCATACGAATACGGCCAGAACATCGGGATGATGATGGAGGACAGCGTAATCAGCACAATCAGAATCAGGCTGATGGTCGCGACCTTGTTTTTCAGCAGGCGCTTCACGCCGTCGCGGAAAAAGGTTGAGGACGGCCGCATCCGGGAGATGACTTCCTTTTCCTCCGCCGTCGCGGGCATGAAGGAATCCACATCCAGATGCAGGCTAAAGGGCTTTTTCTTGTTCATCATCATGGTGCAGAGGCCTCCTTATTCGTAATCAATGCGCGGATCAACCACCTTGTAGAGCAGGTCGCTGATCAGATTCATAATCACGATTAAAGAGGCGAGGAAAATGGTCGTCCCCATAATCATGGTATAATCGCGGTTGGTGATGCTGGATACGAACTGGCGGCCGATGCCCGGCACGGCGAAAATCTGCTCGACGACCATCGAGCCGGTGACGATGAACGCCAGCATCGGGCCGAAATAGGTGATAACCGGAATCAGCGAGTTCTTCAGCGCGTGACCGAAGATAATTTTCTTGCCCGAAACGCCCTTGGCGCGCGCGGTGCGGATATAATCCTGCCCCAGCACGTCGAGCATGGAGGAGCGCGTCAGGCGCGTGATGTAGCTCATCGGGTAGAGCGCAAGGGTGATAATCGGGAGGATCAGCCCTTCGGCCGTCGCGCCGTTCGCGGGTACCCAGCCTAACTTGACTGAGAACACTATCAGCAGGAACGACCCCATAATGAACGACGGCATGGACACGAACGCGGTCGTAATCACCATGATAATCTTATCCAGCACGGTGTTGCGCCGCAGCGCCGCCAGCGCGCCGAGGACGATGCCGGCAATCGCCGCGCTGAACGCCGCAATCAGACCAAGCTTTGCGGAGGTCTTCATGCCATCCAGAATAATGTCAATGACCTGACGGCCGCGCTGCTTCAGGCTCGGCCCGAAGTCCAGCTTCGTCACCACGTCGCGCAGATACGTCACATACTGTTCGCCCAGCGGCTTGTCCAGCCCGTACTTGGCCTCCAGCGCCGCCTGCGCTTCCGCGGAAATTGCCTTTTCACTTGCGAACGGTCCACCCGGAATCGAGTGCATCACGAAGAACGTCACCGTGATAACAATCCAGATGGTCAGCAGCGCCAGCAGCACGCGCTTGAGGATATAAAACAGCATCTTGGAATTCATCCGCTCCACCTTCCCGGCAGGGGCGCTGCCGCGTCTGCCTGCGTTTCTTGTTCATCGACACGCAAAACCAACCGGTTTCACCGCGTCGATGCTTTATTATGCAACACTGTATGGAGAAAATCAAGTGTTTTGTTGCACAAACTGTGTTTTTTTTATGTTTTTCTCGTGCATTTTGAATATTTTCGTCCAAGCTGTTGCATTTATCAGGTTTTTCTGCAAGTCCCTGTTCATTTTTGCGCACAAAAAATGCAGGACGCTCATTCGTCCTGCATCATGGTAACGAAGTGAATTACTCCGCTGCCGCCAAGCTGCCGAAGATCTCCAGCGGCATGTTTTCCAGCGCATCGCCCACTTCCTTGCTGGCGACCTGGAACGTCACAGCGAGAACCGTCTCGTCATCAAGGAAAGCATACAGCGCCAGCACGGTGTCGCCCGGCGTGTACATCAGGCAATAGTTCTCGTTGACATACAGCTCAGCGAGCATTTCTTCCGTCGCGCCCGCGTCCTGAATGCCTTGCAGCAGCGTTTCAAAGCTCATCGCGGACAGCTGCGCCGTAATGCTGACCGTCTGGTCGGCGTTGACGGCGAAGAGCAGGATGTTCTCGGCGTTTTCCGTGCCTGCGGGGACTTCCTGAACCGCCCAGTCCGCCGGAATCTGCATCGTCAGACCCGTTTCACCCAGCGCAACCGTCTGCGCCTCGAAGCTGACATTCATTTCAACTGCCGGCACTTCCGCTTCTTCCTCCGCGAACGCAAAGGCAGTGCAGCACATCATGAGCGCCATCAGGAGAGCAAGGAGTTTCTTCATATTTGTTTCCGTCCTTTCATTTCCAGCATGATTCGGCTGATTTTTTTCCATATTAAACAGCCACATCTGGTAACGTTTATGATACCAGATGCAATCTGCTTTTGCAATACACTTTCGCGCAGGAAAACGGTTGATTCGCGCGGATTTGGGATTTCAGAATGAAGCAGCTTCCATTTTCATTCGGAAAATGCGAGTGAAGTAACTTTTATTTACTTTTCAATTCTCACCAAAACAAACAGTTGATTCTTTCCGTAAAAGCGGACTTTGCTTCCCTCCCCCTTCACAAAAAGCGGGGCACCGCGAGAGCTTTCGCCCCCGCAGCACCCCGCCATCCGCGGATGCGCAATTCCGCATTGTCCCTTACTTCTTCGTCCAGTCCTGCTTTTCGCCGATGCCGTAGTTTGCCGGCAGCACGTCGTCATCAACCAGCACGAAGCCCAAATCCGCCGTGTAGGTCGTACTGGCGGAGGTCACCTGAACCGGGTTCGATTCGCCGTTTTCGCCCAGAATCGACGCAATCAGCGGAATATCCGTGCGCATACGCGTCGGCACAACTTCCGCCGGGTAGATGGGCTTGAGCGTGTACACGCCGGGATACAGGTTCTCGAAAGTGTAGTAACCGTACGCGTCGGTCGTCGTTTCCGCGACGAGCTGGTCGTTGCGCCACAGCTCGATGCGCATGTCGCCCAGACCGAGTTCGCCCGCGTCCTGCAGGCCGTTGCCGTTCAGGTCAAGCCAGCAGAAGTCACCCAGCGTGCCCGGCTGCACCGCGCCAATATTCTGTTCCAGCTGATGCTGGCTCATGCGCAGGGCAATCAGGTCGCTCTCTCCCTCGCGGGCGGTGTAGGTCGTCATCACGCTGATGTTCTGCCCGTCCTTGAGGCGCGTGTCGTCCTTTTCTACGACGACGTAGCCGTTCGGGAGCGTCACACGCAGACGGTAGTTGCCCGGCATCAAGCCGCCAAAGCGGTAGATACCGTCCTCGCCCGTCGTCGCGTTTTGCAGTTCGCTGCCCTTTTCGTCCAGCAAGATAACCTCCGCGCCGGACAGGGGCGCAATCTCGCCCGCGTTGTCGCACCAGACCATGCCGCCGATGCTTGTGTCAATCTTCAAGCCCAGCATCGGAGCAGTATAGTTGTTGTTTTCGCTAATTTCAATCTCGGTCATGACGAGCTGACTGCCCTCGGTGGTGAAGGTGCTGTCGCCCAGACGCGCCGCCTGCGTACCTTCCTTGAGGTCGTAGGCAAGACTGTAGACGCCGGGGGCAATGCCGTCGATGGCGAACCGCCCATCCGCATCGGTCTGCACCTGCGCAAACACCGCGCCGGTTTCATCCAGCAGGGTCAGCGTCTCGTTTTCCGGGGTGATTTCGCCCGCGTCCACGCGGCCGTTGTCATTCTCATCCACCCAAACCTGACCGGACATCTTCGACGGAATCACGCCGCCAAGCGCCTGATTCAGCCATTCCTCGCCCAGCCCGATTTCGATGCTCACCTGCTGCTCGTTCAGCCCGTGCATCAGCGGCAGGGTCACATTGCCACCCAGCTTGGAGAGCACCATGCCCTCCGGGAAGCGCAGGGTCAGCGTGTAGGCGTCCGGCCGCAGCCCGGTGAAGCTGTACGCGCCCGTCGCATCGGTGAGGACGGTCTGCTCCGTCAAATCCTCGCGGGCGGGGGTCAGAATCAGCGTCACGCCGGCAAGCGCCGCTTCGTCTGCATCCTGCGCGCCGTTGCCGTTGTGATCGGCAAACACCATGCCTTCAATGTCGCCCAAAGCCAGTGCGCCGCACAGGGGCGCGGTGACTTCCCCGCCCACGCCGATGGTAAAGGAATCCGTCGTGCCATCGGAATCCGGCGCGATGGTGTTGCCGCCGTCCGTCAGAGGAGCAAACACGCCGTCGCCCGGCAGCTCGTAGCGCAGGCGGTACGTTCCGGGCAGCACCGCGTCAAACAGGAAACTGCCATCCGCGCCGATGGTGCGGGTTGCCACGTCACCGGTTTCGTCCATCAGGTGGACCACCGCGCCGAGCAAGCCGCCTTCATCCGCGTCGCGCAGGCCATTGTCGTTCTTGTCGGCAAACACCACGCCGGACACATGTCCGGGGGTAATCATGCCGATATCAAGACCCGTCAAATCCGCGCCCATTGTCAGCGCCACCGGTTCGCTTTCGCCCGCGCCGCCGGAGTGGTTGCGGAGGATATTGCCGTCGCCCGTGCGTGTGAACGCCAAGCCGCTGTTCGCGGTCGCGCTCACGGTGTACTGCCCCGGCGCAAGGTCATCGAAAGTATACACGCCGCTGCGGTTCGTTTTCGCCGTGCGGGTATTGCCGTTTTCATCCGTCAGGGTGACGGTGAAGTTGTTGACCATCTTTTCCGCGTCCATCCGGCTGCCGGAGAAGTCGTCATCCAGATACACCGTGCCGGAGATGCTGCCGTAAGTAATCGCGCCGATGGCCATCGTCATCTCGCTGTCGTTCTCCAGCACCACGTCGGAAATCGTGTACTCGCGGCGGTCAGTGCCGGGCGCGAACATGTTGCCGTACTCGCCCTCGCCCGCGATGGTGTACACATAGCCCTGCGGAATCGTCGCTTTGACGCGGAACGTGCTGCCGCGGATGTTGGCGAAGGTGAAGCGCCCGTTCTCGTCGGAGACGGTGTTCAGCAGCTCCTTGCCGATGGCCTGACGGTACAGGACGACCTTCACGCCTTCCAGCGTCTTTTCGCCCTCGTCGTACACGCCGTTGTTGTTTTCATCCAGGAAGCAGATGCCGTTGATGTCAGAGCCCTTCATCACGCCAAGGAGGACTTCCTCCAAGTCACCGCGTTCAAGAATCACCTGATCCGTTTCGGAGCGCTTGAATTCGCTGGTGATGATGGAGCGGCGATTACCGCCCGTCTGGCTATATCGCGCAAAGACCAAGCCGTCCGGCAGGCTGTATTCGACATTGTATGTGCCGTAGCGCATTTGACCGATGTAGAATTTGCCGTCCTCGCCGCTCTCAGTTTCGTACACCAGACCGTTTTTCACGCCGACGGCGCGGATTTTGATGCCCGCCTGACCGGGTTCACCGTCCTGATATACGCCGTCGTCGTTTTCATCCAGCCACACAAGGCCCTGCAGCGCCGCCATCGTCATCACGCCGACGCCCACGTCGGTCACAGAACCGGCTTCGAGGGTCAGCGGCACGCTGCTTTGCACTTGTTCGGTCGTTTCATCCATGATGGACATGTTTGCGCTGACATTTTTGCCGTGCGCACCATGGCCGAAGCCCGCGGGCAGCTCGCTGCGCAGGACGTACGTCCCCGCCGGCACAGCCAGCGACACTTCGCCGTTCTTGTCCGTTTCGCCGGATGCCACAACAACCTCCACGCCGTTGACTTCGGTGATGAGGCTCATCGTCGCGCCGGACACGCCTTCCTCGTACTTCCCGCGTGAACCGTTATTATCGTTGTCGCGGAAAGCGTGGATGGTCAGCGCCGCCGGATTCGCCGCCTTCGCGGTCACAGTCGCGGGTTCGTCGCTAATGACGAGCGCGCCGTTGGCAAGGGTCACGCCCGCATCATAGCGGACAACGTACGTCCCGTATTCGAGGAACTCAGCCTGCCAAGCGCCGTTTTCATCCGTCACCGCTTCCGCCGCGACTTCGCCCGCCTGATTGACCAGCTGCACCTGCACGCCGCTCATCGGCTGACCGTCCAGCCCCAGCACCACGCCGGAAGCGTCGCCGGTGGCATGGTTCGCCAGCGCCGGCAGCACAACGGTTTCGCCCGCGCCGATTTCCACCAGAATGCTCGCCGTCACGCCCGTATCGGTCGTGCTGAGCGTCCAGCCCTCGGTGTCATACAAGCCGCGCGGCAGGGCTGCCGTAATCTGATAAGTATCAGGATACAGGTCGTTCAGCGCAAACGCGCCGCTGACCGTCATCTGTTCGCTCATCCGCTGGCCGGAAATCGTCACTTCCGCCGGGGCAGACAGGTCGTCGATGCTGCCGGTCATGCCGCCGCTGAGCGTCAGATCCAGTTCATAGCGGCTGGTCTGCATCGCCTGAATGTTCACCAGCCACTGTGCCTGACCCTTCTGCAGGTTCGGCCAGCCGTTCACACCCGTCAGCAGCGTGCCTTCCGGCAGCGTCACCGTGACGGCGTATGTCCCGTGGAAGAGGTCGGCTTCCTCCACCGTCTCGCCATCAGTCAGGTAGCCCGTGCGGGTCGTTTTGCCGTCCTCGCTGACAATCTGGTACGCCACTGCCGCGTTCACGCCGCGCATGAGCATCGTCAGCGTGCCGTCCACTGGTTCAGGGGTGGGGGTCGGCGTAGGCGTAGGCGTAGGGCTCGGCGTGGGCGTCGGGCTCGGGGTGGGGGTCGCCGTCGGGGTTGGCGTCGGCTCTTCCGTGGGTTCCTCCGTCGGATTCTCGGTCGGATTTTCGGTCGGCGCTTCCGTCGGCGCTAAGGTCGGGGTCGCCGTCGGGGTCGGCGTAGGTGTTGCCGTTGCCGTTGGCGTAGGCGTTGCCGTCGGTGTAGGTGTCGGGGTGGGCGTCGGCGTAGGCGTGGGTTCAGGCGTGGCGGTCGGCGCCATCGTCGGCGGCACATAGTAATAGGAAGCGTTCACCTTCGTCACGGAATCCGCACCCGTGTAGCGCTCAATGTTGATAATCTTGTCGCGCCAGCTTTCAATGGCCAGCGAAGCCTTCGTCATTCGCAGGGTATACAGCCCCGTATGAATCGCCGCCGGCAGGGCATAGTCGCCCCGGCTGTCGGTGTCGAAGGAGAGAATCGTCTCGCCGCGCTCGTTAATCAGGTCAAAAGAGGAGCTGCTCTCCGTGTGCACGGTGAACAGACCCGTGTCCGTCAGCACAGCAATGACCGCTTTGTTCAGCCGTCCATCGACAATCGACACGGTGTAGCTCGCCGCCATAACGGCATCCTCCGGCATCGTTTCCGCCACCGGGACAAGCTGCACATTGCCCGTACCGGGGACGGAAATCGGGTCGCTGCCGAAGTCGGTCAGGCGAATCGTGCCGACCGCCTCCCCGTTCTGCATGACGGTAAAATCGCCCGTGAATTTCCGGGATTCATACGTTCCCGCGCTTGTGGCATACATGCCCAGAAAATCCACTTGCAGCATCGTCAGCTCCGATGCCGCAGCCGCGGGGAGCCGCATCAGCAGCATTCCCAGCGCGAGCAGGAGTGACAGAAATCGCTTGCCAAGCATCCTCATCTTGCCTGTTCCTCCATCTGAATCATCCGCAAGCCGTGCGGAGTAAAGTCACAGAATAATCCATGTACTATGGTAAAGCAATCCGCCCGACTTGTCAACCATTCCGCGCATATTTTTACAATTGGATTGCTTTTCTGGTCGAAAATCAGCATGTTCCGGCAATGAAAAAGAAGGCTGGCTTTTTCAGCCAGCCTCCCATGCGGATACTATTTCCAAATGAGAATGCGCCGAGATGCACCGCAAATGATTCGTTCTGGCTAACGCAAACGCCAGCATGGGAAAGGCGCAATCAGATGGCACAGGCGAATGCAGGAAATCGTATCAGTTGCTGCCGCCCATCAGCAGGGTCAGCATGCTCTCCGGCAGACTCATCAGCAGGGTCATGGGCAGGTTCTGCAGGTTGTTCATCACCTTGACGAACCACGTCTGGAACTCACTGTCCGTCATCGCGCCCAAATCCTGCGCCTTGCTCACGTCCAGCGCGTCCTTCGCGTCGCAGGTGCGGGTTTCCGCCGTGATGGTCACAACGTCCAGACCCATGAAGCGCACCAGCACATCCACCTTGCGGACGCCCTGTTCGCCGTCCATCGTCGTAGCGGTCGTCACCACAACGCCGAAGCCCTGCTCGACACCGTCCACCGTTTCCTTGATTTCCACATCAACAACGCTGCTGTCCGTGCCGACGCCCTTGCCGCTGACGTTGATTTCAACGGTGTCTTCGCCAGCATAGGCGGTCAGGTTCGCCGTGAAGTTCTCCAAGTCGCCTGCGAAGGTCAGCGTCGCCGCGGTATCTTCCGCGCTCTTGATGGTCACAAGCCACGTCGCCACGCCGTCCGCCGTGTTGCGGGTCATCGTGAAGGAGATCGGCAAGGGTTCTTCGCCGCCGTTGTTGATCTTCACCGAAGCCGTCATGCGAACCAGCTCGCCTGCTTCAGTCATCCAGTATTCGTAAACGATGTCATCCGCATAGAGATCTGCTTCATCAAGCTCTTTCAGCAGGTCGTCCCAGCTCGTGTCAGCAGCGGAAAAAAGCGCATCCATGTAAGCGCCGATGCTCGGAACGCTGTGGATCATCTCCAGCAGGGCTTTCGTCATCTCGGCAATCTTTTCCGGCGGAACTGTGACTTTGACGTAGTTCTTCGCCGCGTCGCAGTCGCCGGGCTGCTCGGTCACTTCTGCCATTTCTGCACCGGACAGTATTTCGTTCATCATGGTCATGAACGCCGTGGTGTCCGCCTGCGTCAGTTCTTCCATGAGCTGCTCTTCCGTCATGCTGCTCAGATTCGCCGATGCTTCCATCAGGGCAGTGTATTCCGCATTGCCGCTCAGCTGTTCCTTCGATTCTTCAATCGCCTTGTCGATCTCCTCGTCGCTCTGACCGGACATCTTCATCGTCGCGCGGAGGGCTTTTTCCCTGATGGCTTCCACGTCCTTGCTGTTCACAGCAATCACGCCGCCCAGCAGCGCGCTGGACACATACATCAGCTGGTTTTCTTCCGCAGCAGTCGTCAGCGATGCCATACCCAGCACGCTCTTGCCGCTCAGGTTCAGGTCAAAGCCAGCTTCGTCGCCCTGCTGATAGCCGGTCAGGGACAGCGCCGCCAGCAGGTCGTTGATGGCGGCCATCGTGGTGTCATCCCCGCCCAGCGCCGCCACGAGGTCAGCGTTCAGGTCGTGGATGGTAATGGTGGTTTCCTGACGCGCGGCATTGTCCCACACGCTGTTTTCCGCCATCGAGGTCAGGGGCATCGCCAGCATCATGATGCTGAGCAGTACCGCAAGCAGTTTCTTCATGGGGTTTCCTCCTTGTTATTTGGTTTCCCTTTTTATAACAGCACTGCGGGGCAGTGATGTTATCTGTTGATTTTAGGGCGTGTCGTCCAGAATCATCTGCGACACGCTGGTGGTGAATTGGCGCGTGCTGTCCGGCAGATTCATCATGAACCGCGGCAGAATCTGCCCGGCGGTGAACATCACGCCCGTCATGTACGCCTTGAAGCGCACACTGCTGATTTCGCCCAAGTCCAGCACGTCGCCATCCGACAGCAGCGGACGCGATTCGCACGGGCGTGTTTCGGCGGCAATCGTCAGGAAGTGCTCGCTATGCCACAACAGCCGCACAGCCACGTCCTGCCGCACTTCGCCATCCACCATCTGGGTGTCAATGCTGGCGCTCCAGCTAAGGCCCTTTTCTTCCCCGTCCACCGTGCGGTGCATTTCCAGCAGGACATTCGCTTCGTTCGTCAGCGACGAAATGGTGCAGCGGTACAGCCTCTGTTTGCCGTCATCCGACGCAATCAGAACCGTTATTCCGCCGTCGTCCTCCATCTTTATCTGAACGTTCTTGCCCCTGCCCGCTGTTTCCTGCCGCCAATCCAGCCGCACGTCGTCGCCCGTCGGATGGAAATTCACCGTGATTGCTGCGTTCAGCAGCGTATCCTGCGCAAGCGTCGGCGTATGGGTCGGCGCAACCTTGTAGCTGATCACCACCCGCAGCAGGCGCATCGACGAATCCACATACTGCGCCACCTGCGCATCTTCCACCAGCAGCGTCTGCTGACGCAGCCACGTCTGCAAGTCCGTATCCTCGACGGGCTGATTCTGCGCGAACGCCACCAGCTGCCGATACGTATTGAGCAAATCCACATACGCCTTGACGGCGGGCGTTTCCTCCACCGTGTCCAGCAGAATGCACAGCACCTCCATCAGCTGCTCATTGCTGAGGGGGAAGTACAGAATGTTCTTCGCCGATTCGCATCCTTCGGGTGGATTCGAGACACTTTCCACCCGCGTAACCTTCAAAATCTTGTTCAAGCGCGTAGCAGCCTGCTGCCAGTCCGTCTCGAACAAGCCATTGGCAACGTCCTCCGGCTGCATTTCGCCCGTTATCAGCGGATTTTTCGTGATTTTCGCCAGCAGTGCGCCCACGCTCTCGTACTCTTGCGCAATGGATTCGCTGACTTCCTTAGCAGGCAGCTCCACCCCTGCGTCCACATACACGCTCTGCGACGCATTCCACTGATGGAGGATTTCCGCGATATGCCGCATGTCCTCGTCGAGATTCAGGTGCACCGTGCCGCCCAGCACATCACTGCTGATGTAGACATCCGCACCGCTGGTCTGCACGCCGTAATCCACAATGGACTGGCCATTCAGAAACAGTTCACACGAGGTGAACCCCTGCCGATATACCTCCACGCGCAGGGCATCCAGCAAATCCCGATACGCGGTTTCCGCCGCTTCCTCCATTTCCGCCACGAGCGCCCGCCCGTTGAAATCGCGGAAGGTGATGGTCGTCAGCGTCGCTTGGGGCGCCGTCTCCTCCGCCACTCCGCCCATCGGTACCAGCATCGCCAGCGTCAGCAGAATCGCAAGCAGCTTCTTCATTCGTCAGCCTCCTTGACATTCGTTTGTGCGCTTTTCAGCATTCCATTACCATTATATCAAAAAAAACACCTGTTGCAAGCGAATATGCGCAAGTTTTACAATTCCGTGCCCCAAAGATGCAAATTTGCGCCTGAAAGCGCAGCTTCGCGGAAAAATGCTTGATGCCGTCATGCAAAATTTCTGTGAATGGCGCAAAAGGCCGTTTTCCCCTCTTGTGAAGCGCGAAAAAATATGCTACAATAGACAGAGTATTCCGGATTACTGAAAGGAGCTAATTCGCATGGAATTTCTGACCAAGCTTTTGGGCATCGCCACCGCCGTTGCGGAAACCACCACCACCGGTGCTGCCGACCCTGCCGCCGTCACCACGGATTCGGCCGCTGGCGGCATTGTCGGTATTCTCTTCAGCCTTCTGCCGCTGCTGCTGGTTTTCGTCCTGATGTACTTCATGATGATTCGCCCGGAGAAGAAGCGCCGCAAGAAGGAGCAGGACATGCTCGCGTCCCTGAAGAAGGGCGACCGCGTGTGCACCATCGGCGGCATCTACGCCACCATCGAGAGCATCAAGGACGACACCATCACCCTGAGCGTCGGCAAGGGCGACCAGACGATGGTTGTTGCGCGCTGGGCGATTCGCTCGGTGGAAGATGTGACCATCGAAAACGAGACCGAATCCCTGAACTAATCGCAAAATTCCCGGCTTCGTGCCGGGTTTTTTTGTGCCCGATTTTCCCGCCGCGCATATGCTGGGAGTGAACAGCTCACACGATGGGAGGAATCGCCATGAATCAGCGTCCGAATTGCTGCCGTCCCATGCCGCCGCAAGCGCCTTGTCCGTCCAGACCGCCTTGCCCGCCGAACCCCGCTTGCCCGTCTTGTCCGCCGACGCAGAAGGGCGTTTTATTGCCGCGAATCCTCGCCAGCGGGCGGGAGTGG
>OION01000246.1_pt1 | contig 14452 bp, 7 predicted proteins | sample 1585561 | NCBI WGS metagenome assembly OION01 (sample SAMN02674699, study PRJEB24791) | human gut metagenome, SKBSTL042 | isolation source: stool | host: Homo sapiens | place: USA | reverse complement strand
ACCTCGCCGCCAAAGCGCGGAGCGAATCCGACTGGCTCGTGGGCATCAACGGCACGCAGGCTCTCTCCATCGCCGCCGGACACGGCACGTATTCCGTCGGACGGGTACAGACACCCACGCTGGCGATGGTGTGCGCACGCTACTGGGAAAACCGCCGCTTCACGGTGGAACCTTTCTGGCAACTCCATATTGCCGCTGACGGAGGCGATGGTGATACCGTGAAATTCTCTTCCACCGGGAAATGGAAGGAGATGGAGCCTGCCACAGTCTTATATAATAAGGTAAAGGAAACAGGCACAGCCACCGTCACGAAAGCGGAACGCAAGGAGAAGATAGAGGAAACTCCGCTCCTGTACGACCTGACCACGCTCCAGAAGGAAGCCAACGCCAAGCATGGCTTCACGGCGGAACAGACGCTTGAAATCGCCCAGAAGCTCTACGAGAAGAAGCTCATCACCTATCCGAGAACCGGAAGCCGCTATATTCCCGAAGACGTGTTCGCGGAAATCCCCAAGCTGCTTGCCTTCATCGGCAGCCTGCCCGAATGGAAGGACAAGTTGCAGCCGAAAGCCGTGCCGACACGCCGCAGCTTGGACGGCGGCAAGGTGACAGACCACCATGCCCTGCTCGTCACGGGCGAGAAGCCGCTGTTCCTCTCCAAAGAGGACAGCACCGTCTATCACATGATAGTCGGGCGCATGCTTGAGGCTTTCTCCGAAAAATGCGTCAAGGACACTGCCACCGTCACGGCAGAGTGTGCCGGAGTGGAGTTCGTGGCAAAAGGCAGCATCATCAGGCAGGCCGGATGGCGTGCCGTCTATGGCAAGGAGAATGGAGAAGAGAACAACAGCCAAGAGGAAACCGCCGCCATTCCCTGTTGGCAGGAAGGCGACACGCTGGCACTGAAAGCCGCCTCCATCACGGAGGGAAAGACCAAACCCAAGCCGCAGCATACCGAAGCCACTCTGCTGTCCGCGATGGAAACGGCTGGCAAGGAGATAGAGGACGACGCATTGCGGCAGGCTATGAAGGATTGCGGCATCGGCACGCCCGCCACCCGTGCGTCCATCATCGAAACGCTTTTCAAGCGCGGCTATATGGAACGCTGCAAGAAGTCGCTTGTCCCCACCGAAAAAGGGCTTGCCCTCTACTCGGTCGTGAAGGCGATGCGTATTGCCGATGTCGCCATGACGGGCGAATGGGAAAAGGAATTGGCACGCATCGAGCGTGGGGAACTGCCCGCCGATGACTTCCGCAGGAAGATTGAGGCATATACACGGGAAATTACCTCCGAACTGCTGTCGTGCGACAAGCTGTTCGCCCGCAGGGATTCCGGCTGCAAGTGTCCCAAGTGCGGAGCGGGGACGATGCAGTTTTACGGCAAGGTCGTCCGCTGCGACAACGCGGAGTGCGGTCTGCCCGTGTTCCGCCTGAAAGCAAACCGCACCCTCTCTGATGATGAAATCAAAAACCTGCTCACCGACGGACACACGAAACTGCTCAAAGGATTCAAGAGCAAGCAGGGCAAGAGTTTTGATGCCGTAGTCGCCTTTGACGGGGACTATAACACGGTTTTCGTGTTCCCAGAAAGGAAAAGTAAAGCGACCTCTGCGAAAAGAAGAAAATAAATGTTTAACTTTGCCACTGGTTCAGAGTAATGAATTGTTCTTCGATACCGGATTACACTCATACTTTGGATTTAGTGGTGGCACTCGGAGGGATACCGGGTGCCTTTTTCTTCTCGTTTTCCAACGATTATCCCTATCATCATTATCAATCCACTAAATTCCAAAGAAATGAACAACAAGAAGAAAAACGAGGGTCGGACCGACTTTTCCTATTACGGTCTGTACCTGCTGGACTACCTCACCACGAACAAGTTTGAACAGGCAGCCGATGAAGCCTTCATCCGAGAAAGAACCGACCGTGCCGCCGAAGCGTATGAACGGGCAAGGCTCGAAGGCTATCCTGCCGACGGGGCGCAGGAACTGGCGATGAAGGTGCTGACGGAGGGTCTTCGCTACTCCAGGCACGCCATCCTGCGCGAAGTCGTGGAGAACGAATTTGCGGGTGAAGTGCCGGAAGAAAAATGTGAAGCCTTTACCCAGAAGCTGCTGCCGCTTGTCGGAAACGTATTCTCCATCTATGACCTCTCGGACGACAATTTCGCCCTGTCGCCCGAATATGACCTGCTCTACACGGAGCTGACGGGAGCCGTCATCCTCTATATCGAAGAGTATGGCGTTTAACCGCAAACAGAGGTTGAGGGACAACATCGAGGCGATACGGACGGCATTCCTCCTTGACAGGGAACAGCGCACACCCACCGCACGCGAACGGCTCTTGTTAGAGCGTTATTGCGGTTTCGGGGGACTGAAGAGCATACTCAACCCTGCAAGGGAACTGACGGATGCCGTCCACTGGGCGAAGTCCGACCTCGAACTGTTTGCCCCTACCGTGGAACTGCACAGGTTGCTGCGGGAGAACACAAAAGACGAGACGGAGTACAAACGGTATATGGATGCCATGAAGCAGTCCGTGCTGACCGCCTTCTATACCCCGCCGGAGATAACCGGGACCATCGCGGACGTGCTGCATGAACACGGCATCCGTCCCGACCGGGTGCTGGAGCCGTCGGCAGGTGTCGGTGCATTCGTGGACGCCGTGCTGGAGAACAGACCGGACGCGGACATCATGGCTTTTGAGAAAGACCTGATGACGGGCAAGATACTGAAGCACCTGCATCCCGGACAGAAAGTAAGGGTACAGGGCTTCGAGAAGATAGAAAAGCCGTTCATGAACCATTTTGATTTGGCTGTCTCCAATATACCGTTTGGCGATGTGGCGGTGTTCGACCCGGAATTTTCGGGCAGCAAGGATCCTGCAAGGCACTCGGCGGCACGGACGATACACAATTACTTTTTCCTGAAAAGCCTTGACGCGGTGCGTGAAGGCGGAATCGTGGCGTTCATCACCTCGCAGGGGGTACTGGATGCCCCGACCAACGCGCCCATACGCGAGTATATGATGAACCATGCCAATCTGGTGGGCGTAGCCCGCCTGCCGAACAACCTCTTTACGGATAACGCGGGAACGGAGGTGGGCAGCGACCTGATTATCCTGCAAAAGAACAGCGGAAAGAATGGTGAACTGTATTACAACGAAAAACTCTTCGTGCAGACCGAACAGACCCCTATCGGCACTTCCGTAAATGGGTATGTATGGAGCATCGGCTCGCTTTCACACACGGATTTAATCAGAAGTACCGACCCATACGGGAAACCAGCCTATAAACTCCTGCACCGTGGGGACATCGCACAACTGGCGGAAGACTTGCGGGAGCATCTGAAAATAGAACTGCAACAACTTGACAGGAAACTGTATGAGAAACACAGCCTGCATCCGACAAAGGAGGAAAGCACGGCTGCGGAAGTGCAACCTGCTCCGAAAACAGAAAAGGTATCACCTTCTGTAATAGCCCCCGTTTCTGTAATTGAGCCTGTCAAGGGAGTGGAGAAGCCGCAGGCACAGCCCATAGAGGAAAAGCCGGAGATTGAGCCGCGCCAACCCAATCATTCGTCAGCCGTGCAGCTTACCCTGCTCGACCTTTGGGGTATGCCCATAGAGGAACCGTTAAAAAAGAAAAAGGCAGCGAAAAAGGAAAGCAAGCCGAAGCCTATGCCGTCCACGCCTAAACCGCAGGTCAAAGTTACTCCACCCGTTGAAGCCGCCAAGCCGGTAAACAGTAATAAGGAAGAAAAGCCGGAAAATGCCGAAAAGCCAAACGACCCGGACGACATTTACGCCACTCTGGATTGGGAAACCAATCCTCCCATCAACGGCTTCTATGAGACAATGATGAGCCTGACAGCGGAACGGCGCAAGACCCTACGGCTTGAGGCAGAACGGCACAGGCAGGAACAACTGAAAAAGATGGGTATCAAAGACACGTTGAACCCTGCTTTTGCGCCTTCTTCGGACAATATGGATAAAAAGCCGGAACAAACGGAAGAAATAAAGCAACCTGAAACACTGGCAGAAGTTGTGCCTACTTCCGAAACGGTTGCCACTTCCCTGTTCCCGGAATTTGAAACGGAAAAGCCGAAAAAAGAAGCCCTCGACCTTACGCCGCGTCCCTATCACCGCACGCCGGAAATGCACCTGCGTGAAGGGTCGCTGGTGGCAAACAGGGCACGCGACATCGGTTATCTGAAGGACATTACTCCCTACGGTGCAACCTTCCAGCCGCTTGGACTAACCGGTTATCAGAAAGAGAAAGCGTTGCTGTATGTATCGCTCCGTGACGCATACGAGCGGTTGTACCGCTATGAATCGAACAGACGTGAGGAAAATGTACCTTGGCGTGAACACCTGAACACCTGTTACGACGAGTTTGTCATGCGTTATGGCAACCTCAACGCCAAACAGAACGTGAAACTGGTGATGATGGACGCCGGAGGGCGCGACATCCTTTCGCTGGAACGTGCGGAGGACGGCAAGTTCGTCAAAGCGGACATCTTCGACCGTCCCGTTTCCTTCTCGGTGGAGAACCATGCCAACGTCGGTTCTCCGGAAGAAGCCTTGTCTGCATCGCTCAACAAGTATGGTACGGTCAATCTCAACTATATGCGGGGGATAACAGACAGTACGGAAGAGGAGCTTCTCAATGCCCTCAAGGGGCGTATCTTCTACAATCCGCTCGTAACCGGTTACGAGATTAAAGACCGCTTCATCGCGGGAAACGTGATAGAGAAGGCGGAGCGTATAGAGGCATGGATGGAAAATAATCTGGAAAGCGAAAGATTGCCGGAAGTGAAACAGGCTTTGGAGGCTTTGAAGGAAGCCGAGCCGCAGCGTATCGCCTTTGAAGACCTCGACTTCAACTTCGGTGAACGCTGGATTCCCACGGGCGTGTATGCCGCCTACATGAGCCATCTTTTCGACACGGACGTGAAAATCGCCTATTCCGCCAGCATGGACGAGTTTTCCGTGGCGTGCGGCTACCGCACCATGAAGATCACGGACGAGTTTCTGGTAAAGGGCTATTACCGGAACTATGACGGTATGCACCTGTTGAAACACGCTTTGCACAACACCTGTCCCGACATGATGAAAAGTATTGGCAAAGATGAGAACGGCAACGACATCAAGGTGCGTGACAGCGAGGGCATACAGCTCGCCAACGCCAAGATTGACGAAATCCGCAACGGGTTCTCGGAATGGTTGGAAGAGCAGTCGCCGCAGTTCAAGGAACGGCTCGTGACAATGTATAACCGCAAGTTCAACTGTTTCGTGCGCCCGAAGTATGACGGTTCGCACCAGACGTTTCCCGACCTCAATCTGAAAGGATTGGCAAGCCGGGGTATTCAAAGCGTTTATCCGTCGCAGAAGGATTGCGTCTGGATGATAAAACAGAATGGCGGCGGAATATGCGACCATGAAGTCGGAACAGGTAAAACACTGATAATGTGTATTGCAGCGCATGAAATGAAGCGTCTGAACTTGGCGCACAAGCCGATGATTATTGGTCTGAAAGCCAATGTCGCGGAGATTGCCGCCACTTATCAAGCTGCCTATCCGAATGCCCGCATCCTCTACGCTTCGGAAAAGGATTTCTCGACCGCCAACCGTGTGCGTTTCTTCAACAACATCAAAAACAATGACTATGATTGCGTCATCATGTCGCATGACCAGTTCGGCAAGATACCGCAGTCACCGGAGTTGCAGCAGCGCATCCTGCAAGCGGAGCTTGACACGGTGGAGGAAAACCTCGAAGTCTTGCGGCAGCAGGGCAAGAACGTGTCGCGGGCGATGCTGAAAGGGCTGGAGAAGCGCAAGCACAACCTTGTGGCGAAGCTGGAGAAGGTGGAACACGCTATCAAGTCCCGCACGGATGATGTGGTGGACTTCAAGCAGATGGGCATCGACCACATCTTCATTGACGAGAGCCACCAATTCAAGAACTTGACTTTCAACACCCGTCATGACCGTGTGGCGGGATTGGGAAACTCGGAAGGAAGCCAGAAGGCCCTGAATATGCTCTTTGCCATCCGTACCATACAGGAACGCACGGGCAAGGACTTAGGGGCTACGTTCCTGTCCGGCACGACTATTTCCAACAGTCTGACGGAATTGTACCTGCTCTTTAAGTACCTGCGCCCGAAGGAACTGGAACGGCAGGACATCCGCTGTTTCGACGCATGGGCGGCTATCTTCGCCAAGAAGACGACCGACTTCGAGTTCAACGTGACAAACAACGTGGTGCAGAAGGAGCGTTTTCGCTATTTCATCAAGGTGCCGGAGCTTGCCGCCTTCTACAACGAGATTACCGACTACCGCACGGCGGAGGATGTAGGTGTGGACAGACCAAACAAGAATGAGATACTGCACCACATACCGCCCACACCGGAGCAGGAGGACTTCATACAGAAGCTGATGCAGTTTGCCAAAACCGGCGATGCCACTCTGATTGGCAGGTTACCCCTGTCGGAAACGGAGGAAAAGGCGAAGATGCTCATCGCCACCGACTACGCGAGAAAGATGGCTCTTGATATGCGCATGATAGACCCGAACTACGAGGACCATCCCGACAACAAGGCAAGCCATTGTGCCAAGATGATTGCAGAGTATTACCACAAGTACGAGGCGCACAAGGGTACGCAGTTCGTATTCTCCGACTTGGGGACATACCAGCCGGGGGAAGGATGGAACGTGTACAGCGAGATAAAACGCAAGTTGGTGGAGGATTACGGCATACCGGCAAGTGAGGTGCGCTTCATTCAGGAGTGTAAGACGGATAAGGCTCGTAAGGCGGTGATAGATGCCATGAACGCCGGGACGGTGCGCGTGCTGTTCGGCTCCACAAGTATGCTCGGAACGGGCGTGAATGCGCAGAAAAGATGCGTCGCCATCCATCACCTTGATACACCGTGGCGACCGTCCGACCTGCAACAGCGTGACGGACGGGGTGTTAGAGCCGGGAACGAGATTGCCAAGCATTTTGCCGAGAACAACGTGGATGTCATCATCTACGCGGTGGAAAAGTCGCTGGACAGCTACAAGTTCAATCTGCTGCACTGCAAGCAGACGTTCATATCGCAGCTCAAAAGCGGAGCGATGGGCGCACGTACCATCGACGAGGGAGCAATGGACGAAAAATCGGGTATGAACTTCTCGGAGTATATGGCGTTGCTCTCCGGCAATACCGACCTTTTGGATAAGGCGAAATTAGAGAAGCGTATCGCCTCGCTCGAAGGGGAACGCAAGTCGTGGGGCAAGGGCAAGCGCGATTCGGAGTTCAAGCTGGAATCCAAGACGGGAGAACTGCGCAACAACACGGCTTTCATCGAAGCCATGACGGAAGACTGGAACCGTTTTCTTTCCGTTGTGCAGACTGATAAGGAAGGCAGCCGCCTTAATCTTGTCAAGGTGGACGGCGCGGATTCAACGGATGAGAAGGTCATCGGTAAGCGTTTGCAGGAAATCGCCAAGAACGCCACGACTGGTGGACTGTACAAGGCTGTCGGGGAACTTTACGGCTTTCCGATAAAGGTGGTCAGCGAGAGGACACTCAAAGAAGGTCTGGAGTTCACCGACAACCGCTTCGTGGTGGAGGGCAACTACAAGTACACCTACAACAACGGGCATCTGGCGATGGCAGACCCGATTGCTGCCGCACGAAACTTTCTGAACGCATTGGAGAGGATTCCGACCATCATCGACCAGTACAAGTCTAAGAACGAAGTGCTGGAAAAGGAGATTCCGCAGTTGCAGGAGATAGCGGGCAAGGTGTGGAAGAAGGAGGACGAGCTGAAACAGCTGAAGTCCGAACTCGCCGCACTGGACCGCAAGATACAGCTTGAGCTGGCTCCGGCTCAGGAAAACACAGAAGAGAACCGGCAAGGCAACGAGAAAAAACAGACGGAACAACAGCCGGAAAGCCCGCACGTGGACTTTGTACGCAGTCATTTAATTATAGGGAGACTCGGTTTATCGGAATCCAAAGGTGTAAAACTTTAATATCGAAGTCTTGACAGAAAAAGCCAGTGGTTGAATTTTTCACCACTGGCTTTAATTCTAATAATTTTTCAATCTAATATGACCGAATCTATAACGTTAAATCATAGATTATGTGTCTATTTGTGAAGAAAAAGACGTAACTTTGTATCAAAATCAAATAAGCATAACAATGGAACCATCTATATACAGTTTTTCACTTTATACCGCACTGCCGTTGATGTTATTCTTCGGCTTTTATTTTTTGTTTGCAAAGACTCCTGAAAAGAAAATTTTCAAGAATTATCTCCGCTCCCGACAGATTATGGGTATAGCTATGCTGCTGCTTTCGGCAAATTATTCGGTACATTTCTTCTTTGGTATCCGATTCAAAAATGCGGATTCTGCCATATTGATGAACATGTCCACATACTTTCTGTGCTATTCTCTGTTCAGTTCGGCATTGATAATGTTGCTTGATCGTTTTTACATTACCAAACGGCGTGTGTGGACACATATCATTTTATGGATTATATTTTCAACTCTTTCCGGAGTTGTGTTGTTCCTGTTGCCAAGCGGAATCATGCAAAAAATCTCTTTATTTGCTTTAGCTGTATGGTTAGTCGTTTTTGGAGTCGTTTTAGCTCGCAGAGTCATAATTGCATACCGTAGAGCCATTCGGATTTTCAATGAAACTCAGGCGGATGATATAGGTACATATATCGAATGGCTTTCCATATTCACTTATTGGGCTGTTATCTTCGGTGTCGGATGCGGATTGCTGACATTTCTGCCAGACAAATATGTTTTTATCTGGATTTTGTCGTCAATACCGTTCTACAGCTATCTTTTCTACAGCTATCAGAACTACCTGCTGTTCTATGAACAGGTGGAAAATGCTTTTGAGCAAGATATACAGTCTGAAGAAGAACTTCTGACAGATACAGAAACAGAACCTGAAATAGTTTCTGAGAAAGAAGTTCCAGTGTCCTATACAGAAATTATAGAGAAAGTGGCCAACTGGATAAAGACAGACGGCTATGTCCAGCAGGGACTTACCATAAAAGAACTGTCCGAAATACTTCATACGAACCGTACCTATCTTTCCGCTTATATCAAGACTACGTATAAAATGACATTCCGCGAATGGATAACCAGTCTCCGGTTGGAGTATGCGAAAAACATACTGAAGGAGCATCCGGAAATCAATATACAGAAGCTGGCTGAGTCTTCCGGTTTTCTTTCCCGCAGTAACTTTATCAAATTATTTACCGAGAAGGAAGGATGTACGCCTGCCAAGTGGAAAAAAGCAAATCTGAAGTGATTTGCGTGGTAAAAATCCGATGAAAAAGCTCTCAGAAACCCATTTTCCAAAAGTGCTCATACTACAAAAAGTGCTAATTCGACAGCCACAAAAGTGCTAATTCGACAACTCAAAAAGTGCCGATTTGACAAAATAAGTGCTCAGACGACAATGCGAAAAGTGCTCAAACGACAATTTTTATAAAACGCTGTGTTTTAGCAAAAAAAGTTTTTGTAATATTTTGGGCGCTGAATGGCATTTATTACCTTTGGAGATGACAAAGATAATGAATTCAAGTTTATATGAGCAGAAAAATCACTTTTCTTACCCTGTTTCTGTGGCTGATGACGGTAACTTTTCCTGTCATTGCGCAGCAGAAAGCAGACACGACCTACACCTTCCGGTTCGTTCCGCAGAAGGACATGTTCTACGTGCCTTGGAATGGCAATGACACGGAACTTGCCCGCCTGTTGGAATGTATCGAAAACAACAAAGCAACAATTCTTGACGGCAAACTGCCGCTATTGGTTGACGGATACTGCAATTCGCAGAGCAGTGAAGTCAAGAACCTTGCAACAGCGAAGATTCGAGCCAACCGTGTGAAATCAGAACTGATTACACGAGCGAAAATCAAGGAAGAAAACTTCATTACCCGCAATCATGTGACAGAGGGTGATTTTGTCACCGTGCGCCTGACGGTACCGGTAAAGGAAACAGCCGTGACGGATGCGGAAGCAGAAGCACGACGCAAGGCGGAAGCCGAACGCTTAGAAACCGAGAAGCGTGCCGAGCAGGAACGGCTTGCCGAAGAGCAGCGCAAGGCGGAAGAAGCCCGACTTGCCGCTGAAAAGGCAGAAGCCGAGAAAACCGCTCAACAAAATACACTTGCCGACACGCCGTCGGAAACCAAAATCACAACTGATTATCATCTCTCCCTGCGTGCCAACCTGCTGCGCTGGGCTACCTTGACACCAGATTTAGGACTTGAATGGCGCATCTGTCCATCGTGGGGCATTGCCGTAAACGGCTCGTGGACTTCTTGGAGCTGGAGTGACAAAGACCGCCGCTATGCACTCTGGGAAGTGGCTCCGGAAGTGCGTTACTATATGGGTGAGAAGAAAGCCTGGTATCTGGGGGCGATGTTCAAGGCCGGACAGTTCAACTACAAGATCTCCGAAACAGGCAAGCAAGGCGACCTGATGGGTGGCGGCATCACCACCGGCTATCAGCTACGGCTGAACAAGGCACTGACTCTTGATTTCAACCTCGGCTTGGGCTACCTGAATGCCGATTTCGAAAAATATGAAGTCATCGATGGTGTGCGCGTGCGCTGTGGCAACGAGACAAAAAATTGGTGTGGCCCCATCAACGCCGGTGTGACATTGGTATGGAAGTTATTCTAACACGGAGGAATAGAATATGAAAGCAAGACAATATATAAATATGATGGGAATGGCAGCCGCCGTGCTGCTCTCTTCCTGCGTGAAGGACACGCTTTATGACACGCCGCATCCCGACTATGGGAAAATTGCGGTGACAGCCGACTGGTCGGCCTGCGGTGAGGGTATCAACATACCTGCCACGTGGACGGTCACCATGGGCGACTATACGGGTACGGAGACTTCCGCCACCCATGCCCCCGACCATCTGTTTGCTCCGGGCAGCTACACCCTTGCGGTGTGGAACCCAGCTGAAGGAATCACGGTAAATGGTACCACCGCCACCATTGCCGCAGCCACGGGAAACCGGGCAGGCACGGATGCCTTTGTGAACAATGCCCCGGGATGGTTCTTCACCTATACGAAACAGGTGAGCATCGAGAAAGACAAAGACTATCCGCTGACCGCCGCAATGAAGCAGCAGGTACGCGAACTGACGCTTGTCGTCAAACCGACGGGTGATGCCGCCGGACGCATCACGGAGATTGTTGCCCATCTGACGGGTGCAGCCGGAACACTCGACTTCGCTACCGATACCTACGGAGCCGCTTCAAACGTCGTGCTGCCCTTCACCAAGATAACCGAAGGTGACGATGCCGGCAAGTGGAAAGCCACGGTGCGGTTGCTGGGTGTGACCGGTACGGAACAACTGCTGATGGGTGAAATCCGCTATGCTGACGGCAACCCGACCCCCACCACGCTGAAAAGCGACCTTACGGAAGCCCTCAAGGAGTTCAACACCGGAAAGGGCGAATCGCTGACCCTCGGCGGAACGCTGGTTGAGACTCCCGAAGGCATGGAAGTGGACGGAGCCGAAATCAACGGCTGGGAAGAAGTGAAAGGTGATGATGTAAATGCCGATTTGTAAATAATTAGCAAACCGAACGCAGAAGCAAAGCTTGCTTTGATTTTGCTGAGGTGCAGCAATTATTGAAATGGAATTTAACTAATATAATGACAGATATAATGAAGACAAGATTTTTTGCACTTGCGACGCTCGTCCTCGCACTGGCAGCCTGCAACAACGACAACGAGAACCTGAACGGTGACCCCGTGGCCGCCCAGTTTACCGCCAACATCGCCCCCGCCACCCGCGCCAGCGGAACCACCTGGACTGCCGGCGACCGTATCGGCATCACCGACATCGGCAACGATTCCCAGTACGGCAACGTGCCTTTCATCCTGAAAAACGGGAAATTTGAGGCAGAAGGAAAGGTTATCTATATCGAAGATACAAAGACCCATACTTTCCGCGCCTACTATCCGTACAACGCGGCGGGAGGCATCCTCGCAGCCACGACCGATGCCACGGCGCAGCAGAACCAGCCTGCCATCGACTTCCTCTTTGCTTCAGGAGCCACGGGAGACAAAAACAACCCGGTAGTAAGCTTCACCGACAAAACCGCCAAAGGCGGTGAAGACAACTCCTTCCACCACCGCATGAGCCAGATAACCCTTACCTTCGAGGCGGGCGACGGCGTGAATTTCAGCGTGGTCAAGCCTGAACGTTACACGCTGGACGGATTGTTACTCACCGGTACGTTCAACACGGCCGACGGTATTGCCACCGCAGACAACGGACTACAGACCGGAGAACTGACCATGAATCTGGCAGACGGCAATCTCACGTCATCGATCATCCTCTTCCCGCAGACAGTTGCATCCCTGCCGTTGGTTGTGAATTACAAAGGTCAGGAATATCATGCCACACTCACCATGCCCGATGGCGCACTGCTGGCGGGCAACAACTATACCTATACCGTCAAGGTACGCAACAAAGTCCTTGAAGTCAGCGAAGCCACCATTGCAAAGTGGAACGATATAGACGGTGGAGATGTGGGTGCTGACCTGTAGGATGTTAATAATTAATCGATTAGAATGAAGAATTATGAGACATAGATTATTTATCCCCGCAGCCACCGCACTGCTGTTCGCCCTCGCCGCCTGCACGCAGGACGAACTTGCTGGCGATAACCGTCTGCCCGAAGGTGAATACCCCGTCGTCATCCGTGCCACCGGATTGTCCGTAGAAGCAACGCCGCTGGCAGCCCCTTCCACCCGTGCCTCTGTGGACGGCGACTGGCAGGGCGTCACTTCCGTGGCACTCAAGATGGGCGATGCGGTAAAGGAATACACCGTAACGGCTTCTACCGATTTCAAGAGTGCCACGCTTTCACGCGAGAACGACCCGTACTACTGGACCAGCCGCGACCCGATTACCGTATCGGCATGGTGGCCCTTCAACAATGCCGACATCACACAGATGCCTGCCGTGAAGGTGGCCGAAGACCAAAGCAAATTGGCTGACTTCCAGAACAGCGACTTCATCTCTGCTGAGAACCGGAAGGTGGAATTTAACAACCCGACTCTTGAATTTACCCACCGCACGGCACGCGTGACAATCGAACTGAAGCCCGGCACGGGATTCACGAGCGTTGCCGGTGCCACGGTGATCCTCGTGAGCCTGTCCGCCGATAACGGCAACCCGACCGCCATCAAGACCTACAACGCAAGCGGCAACACCTACGAGGCACTGACCGCCCCGCAGACCGTTGCGGCAGGCAAGCCGTTCGTCAAGGTGGAACTCGGCGGCGGCACCTTCTACTTCCGTCCGCAGAACAACGTCGTATTAGAAGCGGGCAGCCGCTATAAATACACCGTCAAGGTGAACGCCACCGGCCTGACGTTAGAGGGTTGCACCATCGGTGACTGGGCTGACGGTGGCGGCGAAAGCGGCGAGGCTGAGGATTTAGGCTATTCTATACAGAACGACGGCAGTTACACGGTCTATAACGCCGACGGCCTGCTGGCATGGAACAAAGCCGCACAAAAGGACGAATCGATAAATTGCACCCTCACCGCCGACATCGACCTGACGGGTAAGGATTGGACACAGATAGGCACATGGCCAGGTTACTCCGGCGTCTTTAATGGGCAGGGACACCGCATTACGGGATTAAACTTTTCAGCAGCGACTACTGAACTTTTTGGGTTATTAAATTTACGTGGTGTGATAAAGAACCTACAACTCATAGATGTGAATCTGGATGGCAGTAGTGGAGGAGCTGCTGGAATGGTGGACCGAAATCATGGCCAAATCATTGCCTGCTCTGTGACGGGAAAACTTACTGTACATAGTGGTGGTATAGCCAATGCAAATTATGGCGATATCATCGCTTGCTGGTTCAACGGCACATTGAAAGATGAGGCTGGCTGTGGAACTATAGTGCGTTTCAACTACAAGAATATAACTTCCTGTTATTGGGGAGGCAATGCCGAGCGAGGAGAATTCCGTAATTTTGGAGGAACGGTAGATGCCACGAAGGTGGACGGCGCGACAGTGAAATGGCAGACAGCCGTCGACGGCATGAACACCGCCCTCACCGCTGGCGACTACCAGTGGGTACTCGGCACCGACGGTCTGCCCGTACTGAAAAGAAACAATAACAACCCCTAAACAACACGCATCATGAAACGAACAAACATCCATATATTCGCAGCCCTCGCCCTGCTGTTCGCCCTCGCCGCCTGCACGCAGGACGAAGCAGGCTTCCTGTCTGAAGGGGCGGAAGGCACACCCATCGTCTTCACCGCCACGGGGCTGAACCCCGCCGCGACAGCCACCGCCGGCACCCGTGCCCCAGCGGACGGCAATTGGACGGGTGTGCAGAGCGTGGCAGTTCTGATGGATGGCATGGTGAAGACGTACAACGTG
>OION01000241.1_pt1 | contig 14566 bp, 18 predicted proteins | sample 1585561 | NCBI WGS metagenome assembly OION01 (sample SAMN02674699, study PRJEB24791) | human gut metagenome, SKBSTL042 | isolation source: stool | host: Homo sapiens | place: USA | reverse complement strand
GAAAATTGATACGAGCATAGAAGAAGAACCAATACTCGACACTAAAGTAGAGTTCACTTATAGCCATCTTATGGCAAAACTGCTTCGTCTTCCGAAATACCTACAATTGGAAATAGGGAAGGCACTGATAGCAAATGCATCAGAAGGTTTTGAGGAAGAGGATGATGAAGATTCTCTCTAATCAGATGGAAGATTAAGAATGATATACAGCTGCAATAATTTGATTATTAAAAGTATAATTCTATGGATATATTAAGTCTCACCAAAGTAACATCATCGTTCATCCTAACTTTAATAGAAAGAGACGATGGACAAAAGAAACAAATTTTGGAGACGCCAACAAATGGCTCGTGTGTTTAAGGCTCGCATGATTCTTTATGCCGCTTATGGTCATTGCATCATTCGTGAGGATGGAAGCTATTATGAGCATCCCCGTTGGTTTGAATTGGCAAAAGAGAAATGGGCACAAGTTTACAAAACAACAGGTACTCCGTGTAGCTGTTGGATGTGCAGGGGATTCGAATATGACCGCAAGGAGTATAAGAAAGAGACTCGGCGGATTATTCGGGAATCAATGGAGTGAGCTAAATGATAAGGAACTGAATCTGTGTATTAATTGCATAGGTTCAGTTTTTATTATGCGGCATATAGGCAAAAGGTTACGTGGATTTTCTCAGAAAGCGATGTGTGATATGGAATTTATTTGCTAATTTTGCGCTGAGTTTGAAACGATATAAAAACTAACAATGCAAAGAAATAGCATGAACATATTATCGAAGGTCACAATTTGGGGTAACAAACGCCCTGAATCTGTACTGTGTGTTCATGTCTTTGGCATTGAACCTTGTATTATAAATACTTTCCAACGAAGAACATAGCATGGTGTAGTTTATTCTACCCCTGATTGAAAATATAAACTGAATAGTTGGAGAGTCTTTACCGAACTTTCCAACTATTTTGTTTTTATACCCATTTGTGACAGTTATCTTACGATGCTTTTCTGTCATTTCCGTCTGATGGGTGATTGACAAACAGATTATTAACGTGCAGCGATGCACATAAATTGAGAAGAAATGAATTATAAATTTGATGGCAGTAAGGTATTTTTTACATCTGATACCCACTTTTTGTATCGGAATTTCTCTCAAAAGAAGATCTTGAAATTCTGCATGAAAACATAGAGTGTTTTGCGTACGGACAGTCTGATTTATACAAACCAATCCGTTCAAAAGTAGATAATTCCCTCCGTTCTATCGACCTGATGCATTTCGTATGGAACATCGGGGAAAGATTGGACATTTCTCTTATAGACAGAGCAACCTTCATACATACGATATTCCCACATGAACTAAAAGATGCTTCGATTAAATATCTGGCTAAAAATCTCCGGACATGCGGAGTTTGCAAAATAGCCCTTGATATTCCTAAAACCGGAGATTATCATTTCAAAATTACGAAATTTTGTACTGTTTAAATTTTGCAAATAAGACAAAAAATATCTCAAATACGACAAAATACGCGCTTTTAATATTTTAACATATAAACAGCTACATAGTCGCTTCCGTAAATACGACAGATACGTCCGAATAGGTTGTATTCGTTCGCAGTTCGACCGGTAGTTCCATGAGTTGCGACACTTTCAGTGCAATCGCTCGGCTCATATAAATATCATCGTGCTTACCCTCGACAGCCCCATAGCTACCGTCGGGCTTTAACTCATACCACTCGATTTCATCCAACGCCCGCTTGTCGCGTTCGATATAAAGGATTTCGCGCAGGCGTTTGGTCATCTGCGTAACAAGGTCTGTTTTACTGGCAGCGTTCGTGTGGAACCCGTAACGCTTCGGTCGTCCCTCGCGGATCTGTACGGGGTCTGTCCGCGAGAACAGATTATCATAGTGTTCTTTTATCGTGTCGAGAATCGTCAGCGTATGGTCTCCCTCCTGTCCTTTGGGGTCGAGGCTGTTCGCTTCGACGGCCAGCAGTGCATGACAGAACCACTCGGCGACCTGCACGGCCCGCCACACCGTCAAATCTTGGTCGAGGTGAAAACGATAGGTGGCGATACACTCCTCCACACCGCCGTCGATCATCGCCGCGCGGTCGATTACCGAAATCACGCTGTAATCGGCATTGGGGTTACGGCCGCCGATGTCGAGTGCCACCACATAACGATCGGCGATGCGGCGTGAGGTGTCGGGTAATTTCCATACGTAGAAATCACCTGTCGGCGTGGGCACGAAACGAATGTTTTGCAGCACTTCGGGGCCACACGTCGCATCGGCCACCAGCTCGCCGACATAGAGCGGCTCGCGGGTATATGGCCGGAGTTGCCGAACGTAGAGCGGATCGTGCGCGGGGCGCCCGGTGGTCTGGAACGCTTCTTCGGCTGTTGAGGGAAACTCGCTGCACATCTGCCAATCGGTCGAATACTCGCGTCGCTTCTCCCTGTACCAATTCAATCCTTCCAGCGTTGCGCCGGCATGGAATCGCGCCAGCTCGTCGCGTGTCATGGAGTGCACGAACTCCGTCTTTTGCCGCTCGCTGACGAACGGCTTATAATATATGTCTATCTCGTACCATGCCACGAATAACGGCGTATAGGCCGATCGTCCGTCCACCGCCTCGCACCATGTATCGTGGAAAAAGTTGCCGATTCCTTTGGCCGTCGATTCCAGCACGACGACCGTGAACGGCTCGCGCGGCACGGAGCCGAGAATCGTCTGTATCACATCTTCCGGTTTGCGTTCCTTCGTTTTTTTCCACAAACCGACTTCTGACAAATGAGCCATCTTCATATCACCCGAACGGAGGCTGTCAGGCTTCTGCATGGAGCCGATCGAGACGACACAATCCCGATCGACGAGCATTTTATTTTTACTCGAACCTTCGAAATTACAGAATTGAACGGAACATATTTCGACCGGATGCCGCCGGGCCATGCGCGAATACATCGCACGGATCGTTCGCGCCTGATCCTCCACGTCGGCCACGATCACGCTGTTCCATCCCGAACGATGGAACAGTTGTATCCATGCCATGAACATCTGCACGACCGTACTGCCGCCCCATTGCCGGGCTTTGAGCAGCACGATACGCACGGGCTTTCCCGCGAATAGGTCACAAAGAAGGATGCGTACCAATTTGAGTTGCGCCCATCGCAGCTTGAACGGCACAAGGCGGCCCGACGTTTTGTCGAAGATTTTGACGCACGAAATACACCAAAACTCGAAATCATATACAGCGCGGAGCCTATGAACGGCCCTGCACATTGCCCCGGGGTCGATGCCTTCTGCGACGGCATAACGTTCGACCCCGCCGGCAGCAATAATAGCGGCGACGGTCGGTGTTATCGCCATATAGACAGGGATAAGAACATAGCTGTCAGACGTAAAATAAAGCCGGACACGCTCGATGGGTGACCCTTCGCCGGTGAGAGGATTGTACGAAGCAAAAAGTCGCTTTACCCGAATTTCATTCTGAGCCAGTATTGCCCGGACATCAGATGCGCCCGTTGATGATACGCCGGACATAATTCGGACTTAACCCGATCACGGGGTCTTTGCATATCATATCCACGAAATAAGTCTTGGACAGATATTTCAGCCGTTCGGGATTCTCGGCCCGTTCACGTGCGAGCATCTCTTCGTAACGGCGGCGTATTTCGTTGTGTCTCTTCAAAATCTTTTCGGGAACCTCGTCCCGCACCCGTTTTCCTTTGCTCATAGTGATATGTTTTCTGCGTTCACCGCAATAATAGCGATAATTATAACTTCTTGAAAACTAACAAACAACATACTTTTACAACAGAATATATCACGCACAAAATCAATCGGTAAAAATGCAGGAAGAAAACACCGTTCAAGAACAGGAACAAACGCCGCGCGTCTCGCGTGTGCGCGAATACATGACGGCCAAATTCCCCGACAGGGAATTCGGCGACGACAGCGAGCTGGAACAGGCACTTTACGATTATCTCACGCAAAGCGACAAAAAGATCGCAGGCCACGAAGCGGCCAACAAGACGATCATGGAGGTCGTACAAGCCTATCCCGAATTTGCACAAATCATCGAGGACGTGGCCAACGGAATCCCCGTACAGGTCGCTATCGCCCGGCAGTTCGATCCATCGGAGTTGGCCGTGCCGGAGGGAGAGCCGGACTACGAAGCCTACAAACAAGCCGCCGAGGAACGCACCAAACGTCTCGCGGACATGAAAGCCCGTGTCGAAACCCGCGAAAAGAATATGGCCCGAAGCAAAACGGACGTCGATGCGTTCTTCGCCGAACAAGGGCTGAGCGAGGAAGAGCAGCAGCAATTCGTCGCATGGGTAGACAACGAAATCCTCGCCAACCTGCTCGACGGCAAGGTGAACAAAGAAATCCTTACGAAACTCTATCAAGGATGGGTGTACGATACGGCTGTCGCCGAGGCCCGCGAGACAGGTAAGGTCGAAGGACGCAACGAACAAATCGAGACCCGCCGTGTACGAACGCAAAAGACCGACGGACTGCCGGCAGACGGCGGCGGCGTTGAGGCAACATCTGCCGTCAAAACGGACAAAGATATAATCGACGAGGTGATAACTCGCCGCAACAAACGAAGATTCTAATCAATTACCGACAATATGAAAAACAACAAATTTCTCTACGGCCTGTTCGCCGTCTGCGCATGTGCCGTAAGTGCGTATCTGTTTCATGAACTCCTCGCATGGTTCGCGCCGGACGATCTGGGCGGGGTTCTCGTGGCTGCCGGCAGCGCAGCGGCGACCGCCGATCAGACGATGCGGGGCACGGTTCTGACCACCAAGACGCCGAAAAAAGACGGGACGATCGAGGAACAAGACATCAACCGCCCGACGATTTCCAAGAAGATCACAAAGATCAACCCGTCGCTGTTTCCGATGGATACAATCCTGCGGGAAATCGAGACCGTCCCGTGCAAATCAGTCGAATATCAGTATTACAGCGTGCGCGGACGCGGTGTGCAAAGTAAGATCAAAACGGCCTACGCCGTCTCCGGCGAAGCGAGCGGAGCGAAACAAATCACCGTAACGAACGCGCACATCTTCTCGGTGGACGGCAACGTGCTGTTTCCGACCTTCGAGGTCGATAACGACACGAAGGTCGCCTCTCCCGTCGCATCGGGCGGCATCTCGCTCAATCCGCTCATCTGCCACATCGTCGCCACAGACGCTATCAGCCAAGACAAAATCACGATTTTCCCGCTCAACGCGGCAACGCTGCCCGCGCTGCCGGCCGATACGCCGCTCTATCGTCTCGGCGTCGCCAAGCACGAAAACGCGGGTATGTCCGAAGACCCCAGCCAGATGCCGTACAGCGACAGCAACTACTGCCAAATCCACATGACGACCGTATCGGAAGGTCTCTACCAGAAACTCACCGAGAAAGACGTACAGTTCGGGCTGCTCGACATGAAGGAACAGGCGCTTCTGGATTTCCGCATGACCAACGAGGCCGATGCGCTGTTCGGAGTGAAGCAGCAGATCGTCGATCCCATCTCCCGAAAGGTGAAATACATGAGCGACGGGATGCTCCGCAAGATCGACAAACGCCTCGACATGGGGACCGAGAGCAAGATCACCAACGACCTTATCTACGGCTGGGCCTCGGACATCTTCTGCGGCAACAACGGCAGCGAACGCCGCGTCATGTTCTACGGCAAAGACTTCGGCCGCCAGATCGCGGGGGCCTCTACCGTCGTCAAACAGCTCGAAGCCGGTAATACCGAGGTCGTGTTCGGTATCACATTCCACCGTATCGCCACGCCCGATGGAGAGCTGCTGATGAAGCCCCACGACCTGCTGAACGAATACGGATACAGCAAGGCCGCAATCGTGATCGATCCTGCGAATATCTATCGTGCCGAGCGCAAACCGCTGGAAGCGACGGAACTCGAACGCGATAAGGTCGGACTTTCCCGCTCGACGGACGTGCGAATCGACGAAAGCCATACGCTCGCAGTTCTCAACCCCGACACCCATGCGGTTATCACGGTAAAATAAACACACCATAGCAGAGGTACGACCTCTGCTGCCTAAACAGACCTACGACATGGCTACATTCTATGTACTCAACAACAAGAAATACCGCACATCCGTCCGCCTTCGGGACGGACGGCTGGAAGCGATACGTTTCGAGCCGGAGGTTTACTTCGGCGGTATCGGCCAAAGCACCTATACCACCTCCGATCCGGAGGTTATCGAAGCTCTCAAAAAACATTATGCCTACGGAACTACTTTCTGGGAAAAGGAACCGACCGCAGAGGCCGACACTTCGGCACCGAACGACATACCCGTCGATTTGGAAGCGCTACTGCCCGACCCTGACAACGCGATTCGGGAGGAAACCGTAACGTCGGTGGCATCCGCCCGGGCATGGCTGCAAGCCAATCTCGATTACGTCATTCCGGCAGGCATGAAGAAGGACGACATCAAAATCGAAGCGGCGAAACGAAACGTACTGTTCATCCAATGGTAGGAATGCGCAAATACATCATCACAAAGGCACTGCGGTGCATCGACGAGGTTTACCCCGACGATAACGATGCCAACGGGCCGCACTTTCCGTTGGAGGAGTTCATCGACGAAGCGGGCAGGCGGGTGTTGCTGGCTGCTCCGTTGCACGTAATCCCGAATCGGGCTGCTCTTACGGAGTGCGTGTTGAGGCCGCACACCGACGGAAGCGGCGAAATCGACCTGCCGGACGATTTTCTCAAACTCGCACGCTTGCGTATGGAGGGCTGGCAGCGTCCGGTGCTGGCGGCGATTCCGGAAGAACATCCCGCCGCCCGACGTCAGTATCACCCCGTAACGCGGGGCGGTACGGCAAAACCCGTCGTACTGCTTACACACGGTGGGACACGGCTCCGGTATTTCAGCGTAACAGAGGCACAGCACCGCATCGCCGAAGGTGAATACATCGCTTACACGAGCCTCGACGACACCTACCCCGAACGGCTCGCAGAGACTACGGCATGGATGCTCGGAGCATTGGTATTAGGCGTGGCCAACGATGCAAACGGAGCGAAAACGGCCGAGGCACGCGCAATGGAAATACTCTCTGCATTATGAAATTCGACGTGAAGATAGACTGCATGGCGCTGTTCAACGAGTGCATGGATCAAACGCTCATCGACTACCGCAACCGCACGACAGAAACCGGACAATCCATCGCGGCGACGCATACGCTCGACCGGTCGCTGCTCGATACGTTCTACGTCAATCTTCACAGCGTGTCCAAGGCCCTCCGTACAGCCCTCCGAAAACAGGTCTGCGAGGTGCTGTTCATCCCCGACCTGTTGCAATATCGGATGTACCTCGACCCCGGCATACCACCGGAGAGTATCGCAGTTGAGGTAAAAGACGCGCTGAAATACGGGATGCTCTGCTGGTGGTACGGCGGGCGGGACATTCCGCTGTTCCAACTTTACCGCTCCTTATACGAAACCACAGTAGAAAGGCTGCGCGACCAGATACGCAGTACCCATACCGAAAGACCTTACCGCATATTATGATTACGCGCGAAAACAAACTCTTCCGGCTGTCATGGCTCAAATCCAACCTTTTCCGTGCTACGAGTACGGAGACGGCCTACAACGCCCGCATGTTAGAAAACGAGACAGGGCAAGATATGTTCGACCGATACGCCATGACGATCGACGAGCGCCCCTTCTTCGACGAGCACATCGCGCAAGCGTTGCTCGCCCTGTTGCATCATTTCCGACGCATTGTACCGGACTGCCAGCCGATAACGACCGAGGGCGACGCATGCGGCCTTACGTTCGCAGCCCGCGTAAGCCGCGACGAAGATGAATTTTACAGCCACGCAGAGCTGCAAGGCGTCGAACGGAGCGCCACCGAAATATTGCGCTACTATATACTCGCCGAATGGTATTTGTCGATTCGCGCCAATGATCTGTGGACTGCCTATACACAAAAACTCACCGCAGCCGTCGCCACGCTGTCGTCCTACCTGTTCCGGTTTTACCGTCCCGTATTACGACGCGCCCATCGGGTATCTCCGTGCCCCGAAGAATATTCGCAGCACGGAGAAATACAAATCATCGACGCAGGCCTGGTTTAACAAGTCAATATCAATGCAATGGAATTAAATACTATTCACCTAACGGATGCTTTGAACGGCCTGAAATCGCTTCCCGATGAATCGGTGGACTGCATCGTTACGTCGCCTCCCTATTGGCAGATGCGAGACTACGGCATCGGCGGAATCGAGTGGCCGGACGGTTGGTTCGGACAGTTGGGTTTGGAACCTACACGCGATAGTTACATAGCGCATTTGTGCCACATCTTCGACGAGTGCCGTCGAGTATTGAAATCCTCCGGTTCATTGTGGGTAAATTTGGGAGACACATACAGCAATCCGCCTAAATACAACCGACCGCAAAAGATCGAATGGCACGAACATTCAAAAAACAATTCATGCCTAAATAATCAACAGGTCGATACAGCACGCCTTCGTATCCTCCGTAAATCATTGTGCAATATTCCGAATAAGTTTGCCGATGAAATGATCTTCCGCGAGTGGATTCTGCGCAATGAAATCATTTGGCATAAACCGGCCTGCATACCGTCAAGCGTCCACGACCGCTTTACGGTAGATTTTGAAAAGATATTTTTCTTTACCAAAAACTGCCGTTATTACTTTCAACAGCAATTCGAACCTTATGCCCCTGCAACGTTCATCCGTTATCAGAGGCCCCATAATCTGAGTGGAAAAGGAATAGAATACCGGAGAATCAGCGGACGGCCCAAAGGAAAAATCGACATAAATCCTCACGGACGGAATATGCGATGTGTATGGCGCATCCCGTATGAACCGAGTAAAGAGGCGCATTATGCCATGTATCCAATGCGATTGGTCGAAATTCCAATTAAAGCCGGATGTCCCGAAAGCGGAATCGTCCTCGACCCTTTCATGGGTAGCGGCACGACGGCCGTCGTAGCACGACGATTAGGAAGAAAATACATCGGATTCGAGCTGAATCCCGACTACATCGACATTTGCCGGAAACGGCTGAAACAAGGCAATTTATTTTCATAAAACCACATCAAATGGAAAATCACGAAATATTGCGATACATCGTCGATCTGACCGGTATAGAAAGCCGTGCATTTCATCGGGCGCTCCTGCTCGAAGCAGTCGTTTGGTGTGCGATGATCGGCGCCGTGATAATCGACTTTACGACCGGTATCCGTAAAGCAAAAGTATTGAAAATACCCAGAGACAGTCATGGTTTCAGACGTTCGTTCTCGAAATTCGGCGACTACGGGAAAGTAACGGGAATGCTCATGTTATTCGACCTGCTGGCTATTCTGTTCGGCATCTATTCGCTTCCGTATGCCTCCGGCGTGGCGGCCGTGGGTGTCGTCTATACCGAGTATCGTTCCGTCCGCGAAAATCTCAAAGCGATAAAATCCTCGGCGGTGGAGATGACAACTATCGTAGAGTTGTTGGCCAAAGCCAAAGACCCTAAAAAGATAACCGAACTATTGCTCCAATACAATGAGGTGAAAAATAACGCCAGCCGGCAACAACCTAAAAATAACGATACGAAATGAAAATCTTGATCGACAACGGGCATGGCCGCGCCACGGCCGGAAAACGCTCTCCCGTATGGCCCGACGGGAAACAACTCTTCGAATACGAATTTAACAGGGACATCGCCCGACGAATGCATGAGGCGCTGACCGCACGCGGGACCGACAGCGTGCCGGTCGTTCCCGAAATCGACGATATTCCGCTGGCGGAACGCACCCGCCGTGTGAACGAGATCGCCGCACAGGTCGGCCCGGAAAATTGTCTGCTCGTCTCGATTCATGTCAACGCCGGAGGCGGCACGGGATGGGAAGCGTGGACATCCGTCGGAGAAACGGAAGCGGATAACTATGCGACGATCTTTTACGAAGAAGCCGCCCGTGCATTTCCCGAACAGAGGATGCGTATGGACACGACGGACGGCGACCCGGACAAAGAGGCGCATTTTTATCTGCTCCGACATACGACCTGCCCGGCCATTATCACCGAGAATTTCTTTATGGACACGGAGGCCGATTGCCGGCTGATTCTCTCGGAGGAGGGCCGCAAACGTGTAGCCGACATGCACGTTTCGGCGCTGCTTCGCTGTATCGAATATCACCGAAACAAATAACCTGTCGCTATGAAAATCTATTACGATTCCAAACTCGCAAAGAGCCTGTTGTTCGGCTCGTTCAAAACCTGCATGTTCTTCGGCGTCGTGCTGACCGAGTACACCGCATTGTCTGAAAAAGTGAAACGGCATGAGGGGATTCATGTCCGGCAATATTGGGAATGTCTCGCCGCCAGCGTCGTATTGTGGTTTCTCCTCCATGTAGGAGCCGCGTTGCTGGGCGGCCATGTATCCGCATGGTGGCTGTTGTTCGTGCCGACGACCTTCTACCTGTTGTATGGGGTCGAATGGCTGATTTCTTACGTCTATCACATTCTCCAAGGCGATGCACGCGACCGATGGAACGACGCAGCCTACCACGCTTCCGCCTTTGAGATGGAGGCATACGCGCACGAAGCCGAGGCCAACTACCTGTCCTCGCGCCGTTGGTTCGCGTTCGTCAAATATTACGGAAAACTCTGATGCATCATGAAACGCGCCTTACTCATAGCCTCCGTTCTGTCGCTCTGCATGGTAAGTTGTTCACCCAGCAGGGTATTGGTGCAAAGCCGCCAGACCGATAGCGTGCGGATAGACGAGAAAATCCGGATTCGAACGCAAATAAAATATGTTCCGGTCATCGTACATATTCCCGATCAGCAAACGAGCGTAATAGCCGAGCCATCCGACACATCGCACCTCGAAACGAAATATGCCGCCTCCGATGCCTTCATACGTCCCGACGGGAAATTATATCACGACTTACGGAATAAGCCGCAAGAGAAGTCCGAAATCGTCCCCGTCGAGATTACGGACACAACGGCGACGAGTACGATCGTCCGGCAGGAACAAGAGCGGATCGAGGTACCCGTACCGATGCCCCTCACATGGTGGCAGCGGTTCTGGAATATATCGGGAAAAATCGCATGGGGACTGCTGGCCGGAGCGATTATCGGTATCATCGTGCGACGAAGATTATAGTTATGGAGAGTTGCCGTGCCCATACGATCATTGCAGGAACGAGCTTCGCCATGCTGATTACCGCGTTGAGGGACGACGTGGAATTACCGGAGGAATTGCCCGACACGATTCCCTCCGCGTGGCTCGACAACCTCGACCGTTACCGCATCGTGCTGTTGTTATCGACCTCCAAACACGGCCCGAAGGCGATTGCCGGAACCGCTGCGGAATACGAACTGAAAATCGAGCGACGCGACAGCGCTCGCTACTTCGTAAATATTCCGGCCTCGGCGACCGAGGAAATGGAGGAAGGCGAAATTGTCCTTACCGTCGAATTGCAGGATACGCAGACCGATACGGTAATGAAAGCCGAACGGCGCACGGTTCCACTTGTCAAAGCAAGACTATGAAACTACTCTGCATATTGCAACAAGGCGATTTGTCCGTAACCGACGGCTCGGTTCTTTCTCACCGACTTTATTTCGACTTCGCAAACCGCATAGGCATCGACGGAAAAGACGGTGAAGATGGAACAGACGGAACGGACGGATTGACGCCGGAAATCGGCAAGGATGGAAATTGGTGGATCGGAGACCGAAATACCGGAGTACCGGCCGTCGCATTCCGCAGTTACGCATCGCTGGCCGCCTTCCCGAAACAGGGGAATAACGACATGCTCTATCTGGATGAAACAACGAACCGGTTTTATCGCTGGGACGCGCCGGCACAAAACTATCGCACGGTCAGCCCCGACTACAACGACATCAAAATAATCGACGGCGGAAACGCACAATTCTAAACTACATGGCCACGATAACGGTAAAAAGCAAAATCATCGTCCGCAACGATACCGACGCGAATTGGGTATCGGCAAATCCCGTGCTGCTGAAAGGCGAAGCCGGATATTGTACAGACAAACTCTGCCTCAAATTCGGCGATGGCTCGACGAAATGGAACGACCTCCCCAAATTCGGCGGACAATCCGTTATCATTCAGAGCACGGCGCCTTCGGATGGAAGCCAACATACCTACGAGGAGGGGACATTTTGGATCGACCTTTCTGCATCCTCTCCCGAAATCTACATATTGATCCAACGGGAGAGCGACAACCGCGAGTGGCTCCAACTCATCACGGCCGAGGCACTCGCAGCAAAAGGGGCGATGCTGGCAAAGGATTTTGCAAAGGAAAGCGAAGCCGGTGCCAAGACCGGATATGTCGATAAGGCACTCTCAGCCGACAAGCTCAAAACGGCCCGAGCTGTTACATTGGCAGGAGCCATCACGGGAAACACGACCTTCGACGGTAGTAAGGACATATCTATCGAAACATCGCTGAAACCACTCGAAGAACAGGACATCCCTGAGCTGTCTTTATCTAAAATCAAAGACGCAGGAACGGCGGCCGCGTGCAACACGGGCACCGAAGCAGGACAAATACCCGTAATCGGGGAGGGCGGAAAGCTCAACGAGGCACTGATCCCTCAGCAAACACTTACGACCGACAATGTGAACGAGGGCAAAAAAAATCTTTACTATACGAATGAGCGAGTAACCAATTACTTGCAAGACACCGCAAACACCTTTGTAATGGATGGAGGAAACGCATGATGAATGAACTGATAACCATACACACCCGATTTCAACACAGGCGGGCGACAGCGGCTCGCTGGGCAGAAGTCAATCCCATATTACGAGAAGGAGAACTCGGCATAGAACTCGATACACGGCGTATGAAATTTGGCGACGGCGTAACGAGGTGGAACAGTCTGGAATATTGCTCGAAAGAGATTCTTCCGGCATCGGCCACAGAGCTGGGCGGGATAAAAGCCGAGGGGAAAACTAACGGATATAGCGTCGAAGTACGCATAGACCCCAACACACACAAATTATACGTGCCAGACTATCCCCAAATTCCAAAACTCGGAGCCGTAGCAACCAGCAACGACTACAACGACCTCAATAACAAACCCGATATTCCGGCCCAATATTCGCTGCCCGCAGCATCGGAAACCGCACTCGGAGGCATAAAGGCCGCAAGCAAAACCGTAGAATATACCGTTGAGGTAAAGAAAGACCCTGCTACGCACAAACTCTATGTCCCGGCATCGACGGTATCGGGAGAATCGCCCGATAACGGAATATTGCCCGGACTGATCGTGAAAATAAGTTACAAACGACAGGATAAAAGCACACATTTTACGAACGAGACAGCGGCAATAATGAACGGCGACATTTATTTCCGTCCGTTATGCAGTCTCGAACATTTCAATCGAATCTTACCCAACTTATATATCGGGCTGGCAAGGTGTAATTCCCGTTCACATAAAATAATCATGCAAAAGCCCACAAAAAAACAAATAGGTTGGCATATCGTGGGAAACCCGTCCTATAAACTTTCTTCACAAGAACGGTATCCGCAGAAAACCGTATTTACCGAAAAATTCAATGACCACCCACGTTGGACATGGAACGACACAGTACCAGTGGCTGTCGCCGACTTAATTTCGGAATATCACGGAGAATGGATCAAGTTTCCGTATGATCTGGAAACGATTGCCAGACGTTTTATTTATATGTATCAAATACAATATCAGACGCCAAAAATATATACGGTTCTTCCGATCGACACGCTACAAGGGACACAAGTTAAAGACGGTTTCCTTAAAATAAGTACCATTCGTCGCAGAGTATCATTGGATATGTCTCGAACTACGGCAAGCGATTTTTACGCCTCGGTAAACCTCGGATTGTGTTTTTGTCGGTCCGAGACCGAGCCGCCGCATTTACAACGAACATTATTAGGACCAATTCTGCCTCAACGAGTGATAATCGTCCGTAAATACGGTCTCAACAAAGTTTACTATTTGATGAAAAGCCCTGAAAGAAGAAGTCGCATCACAAAATAGGTCTCCAAGAGGGAGCGCAAATGTATCGGTTAAGACTGGATGCTGAGCCATCTGTCATTGGTAAAAACTGGAACCCCGAAAGGCGGTACTGTCATTGGTTAGAACTGTTTGCTACACCCTCTTGGTTTTTATTTATTTTTGAGATCACTCCGATTCTACTCATCTAAAAAAATTCTTGCCCGCAATATTTGGTATTTTGGCATTTTTGCCTTACTTTTGTTCCCGCTTCCCGATTATGGGGTATAAGCAGGCCCGGAGAGGTGGGTGAGTGGCTTATACCACCGGTTTGCTAAACCGGCGTGCGGGGTAACTCGCACCACGAGTTCGAATCTCGTCCTCTCCGCAAAATGAAAACCACCGATTTTTTTGGTGGTTTTTTCATATCCAAAAGGTTTTCTAATAGTTTTCCAAAAATAATTTCATCCCGATATTTTCTATATAGATACATAATTTTCTCTATCATATTATTTGCATAATATAAATTTATAACTTACTTTTGCAGTGTAAGATACAAACACGAGAACAGACAC
>OION01000233.1_pt1 | contig 14893 bp, 4 predicted proteins | sample 1585561 | NCBI WGS metagenome assembly OION01 (sample SAMN02674699, study PRJEB24791) | human gut metagenome, SKBSTL042 | isolation source: stool | host: Homo sapiens | place: USA | reverse complement strand
CCTTTCCGCTTCTTGTGTTTCGGGCTGGTCGTTACCAGCATGAGAATGAGGAGAATCAGCAGCATCGGCGCGGCAACAATCGGCGCGACGATGTAGGGGTCAATCACGAGTGCGTCCGCGGAGATGCGCACGGATAGCTGCGCAAGCGACGTTTCGACCCGGTGTCCACGGACAAGCAGCCGGTGCGAGTTAATGCCGTAGGGCGTGCAGGTGACGAGCGTGCACAAATCCATGCCGTCATAGATTTGCAGTGCGCTGACGTCGTGCGGCTCGACAATGAGAATCTGGTCGATTTCGTAAGTCAGCACCTTGTCCAGCACGCGGAGGGTGAAGGTATCGCCGTAGGTGAGCTGGTCAAGGTTGGTAAAGAGCTTGGCGGAGGGCAGCCCTCGATGCGCCGAGAAGGCGGAATGCGTCCCCGGTTCGCCAGTCGGCAGGCTTGTGCCCTCAATGTGACCGACGGCGACTTGAAGCACGTTGGCGTTCGTCGAGTGATACAGCGGCAGCGTCACGGCAATCTGCGGGATCTCAATCACCCCGATGATGCCCGAACCGCCGACATTCATCACCGCGTCGTACTCCTCGCGTTCCTCGTCGGTCATGATCAAGCGATCAACGGTGGACTGTGCGCGGAGTTTTTCGTTATAAGCGTTTGCCGCCGCCCAATCCGCCTCGTAATCCTTCTTGGACTCCTGCTCCACCGCCGTGTTGTAGGTGGCTACGGCACGCGACTGGTGGAAGGAATTGTAGAAATCCGACACGGACGGGTACAGAAGGAGCGCCAGACCCACAAACAGCACCACAAACAGCAAAATGGTTGTCATATTGCGCTTCATGAGCCGCCTCCTTTCTGCAAACATGCTCCATTATTTCCACTTGGGAATGCCGGGCGGCGGCATTGCGCGCACCGCCCGGCAGGGGTTTCATCAGAACATGGGGATGTTCAACGAATTGCGGGAGAGAAATTAGATTTCGTCCGCTTCGGCCTTGCGGCGAACGATGAGGATGAGCGCCGCGCCCACGAACATCATGCCGCCCAGCACGTAGAAGATGGTCGTGCCGATGCCGCCGGTTTCAGGCAGGGTCGCGCCGGACTTGTTGACAAGCTTGTTGTTCATCGTAGAAGCCGCCGTGAGTTCCATGGATGCGCTTGCGCCGCCAGCAGCTTCCTTGTGGTCTGCCGAAATCGTGATGGTGACAGGATCCAGCGGATTATAGGTAGCAGGAACCGTGGTTTCCTTCAACGTGTACGTGCCGTGATCCAGACCGATGATGTTGAACTTACCATTGGCTGTCGTAATCATTTCATTGTTTTTGACATCCACATAGGTATCATTCGGCTTCGTGGTGCCTGCGACAACGTAATTGCCATCGGCATCCTTCCACAGCGGAACAACACGATCATTTTGGTCATAAAGCGTGAAGCCAGCGCCAGGCAGTTCGTTGCCTGCTTCAGCCGTGTTCGCATACTTCGTGTTGTTCACAACATAGGTGAAGAGCCACACATGGTCTTCCGGCGTTTTGCCCATGCCATCAGCATTGGGGTTGTTGGAGTATTCCAAATCGACGCTGTTCTTGTTGTCCGTGCTGGTTGCGCTCGCGTTGAAGACCTGCGCTTCTTCGTTCAGATACGCCGTGTAAACAACCTCAACCGTAATCTTGTCCGTAACAAGGATGCTGGTGTTTTCTCTCATCACCTTCTTCAGGTCTTCGATTGTGAGCGTCCAAGACGGCTTATCCTGATTTTCACCAACCTTGCCTGCGCCCTTCTGACCAGGCGTTGCAGTGCAAACATAATCGGTAGCTTTCAGTGCGATGCCGTTCACCTTCACAGAATCAATCTGAACAAAGGTAATGCCCTTGGACATGGTGTCGTTGAAGACCAGCTTGTACGTCGGATAGTCATTATAATCCGCATTGACCGGAATGGTTGCGACCAGACGGAACTTGAAGTTTTCAAACAGCGCGTGGTCGGCACTCTCGCCCCAGCCTTCCGGATTCACTTCTCCGCCGTTCTTTTCGGCATCAGCAACTTCGTCCTGTACCTGCTTGTCCACAGAGGGCTTTTCAGACTTTGCAGTCGCAACGATGTCCTGATCCAGCACCTTTACAATCAGCAGCGTGGCAGCGCCGTCCTTGCCTTCCAGCTTTGCCTGATTGTCCCGCACAAGGTAATAGCCAGGGGTCAGTTTCTTGCTCTTGCCGGGGGCTGCTTTGGTGGAAGAGAACTTATCAACCGGAGTGGAGTCAGCATACCAATACTTCGTGATTTCAGCCAGCTTTTCCTGATTCGTGCCCGAAACAGTTTTCAGAGCCTCCAGAACAGCGTCCGGCACAGGATCACCAGTCCTGACCGCAGCAGTGTCGTTCTTGGCGTTTGTGCCCCACTTGACGCTCGTCAGCACTTTTTCACCTGCATTTGTCTCAACATCAGCAGTGAAAATCTGGTACACTTCGTATTCGTGTGTCACATCGTCCTTCGGATTTACCTGAATCGTAAAGCCGGTAGCAGTCGGCGTATCGCCTTCCGCGCCCGTAGACGGATTTTCCACTTCCGTTGCGCCTGCGACAGTGACCATGCTCAGTACGAGCATCATGGCCAGCAGAATTGCCCAAAACTTTTTCATGGTTTTTCTCCTTTTCGTTGTCGTTTTTCACTCATTGGGAAACGTTTTGCGGGGATTACCGGGGTTGCCTACGTCGGGAGGTCTCCTGACGTATAGCTGCTATGCTTTTTTCATTCCTCCTCCCGTCGTTTTTTTCCCCATGTTTATACAAGGGCTTTCGCCCGCGTATACGGATTGAGAATCCCCCGGAAGGGGGCTGCCGACTGCTCAGCAGCCTTCCCTCCGGCGTTTGATTTCCTGCCCCAGCAGCAATGCCGCCGCTGCCATCAGCAGCAGACCGCCCAGCGTGAACGGCAGTGTGCCGATGCCGCCCGTCTCGGGCAGCGTGTAGGTAATGGGTGTGTTCGTAATCTGGAAGACGCGATTTTCGCTGTTCGCGGGAATCGGCAGGGTGTTCGTAGCGTTTTGGTCGTCCGTCACCAGCTGCCAGCCGCTGCCCACCGGGGTCTTCTCGACGACATAGTAGCGGTAGATGTTGCCACCCGCGTCATACGCCGGGAGATTGTACCACTTGTAGCCCCACCAGATGTTCTTGCTGCCTTCCGGCGCGGTGTATTCAACCACTTCGCCAAACTGCCAGCCATCCAGATTCTTCGTGACGACCTTCCCCGCTTCCGCGTCCCAGCCAAGGGTAACGGTCGCGATGATCTTGTCGCCGTCCGCCGCCGCTTCCGCGGTGGTCTGCTTGAGCGTCAGCGTGATATCCGGGAGGTTCGCGGGATTCAGTGTGAACTGATTGTCCAGCGACGTCCAGACCTTGCGGGCGCTGACGTCCGTCAGGGTGTTGGTGACGGTGAGTGTCTTGACGTTCAGGTTGATTTCCGGCCGTTCGCCGTTCGTCGGGGCAGAAGCCGAATGGACTTCGTTGCCTTCCGCGTCCACTTCCTTGACGTAGTAGTACCATTCGCCGTTTGCGCCTGTATCCTTGTCGAACCAGTAGCGCGGCAGGCGTGTCAGCGTCAGCGTTGCGGCATCCGTCGGCGTGTTCGTGCCGACCGTCAGCTTCACGGTGCCGTTCGACAAGACCGTCGCGTCCATGTTCGCTTCCAGCGCGCCCAGCAAGGGCGTGTAGCGTTCGTGTTGGGAAAGACCAGCGCCGTCACGCTTTTCGCGCCAGATTTGCAGGTACACGACGGTATTGCGGACATTCAGCGGCAGTTTGCTTTCGCTGCCTGCGGGGAAATACGCCTGCTTGAACTGTTTGGTGATTTTCAGCTGCGTCGGCGTGTTGGTAATCGTGGCGACGCTGTTGAGGCGAATTTCCGTCTGCCCGTCCGGCAGGTTGTTCAGGTAACCCATGCTTTCCACCTCGCGGATGATGAAGGTATCGTCCGCGGTGGAGGTGTAAAAGTCTGAAATGGTGACGCGCCAGGAGGCTGCGCCATCCGCCGTCTTCGGGACGACGCCGGACACATGCAGGTAATTCTTGCCGTTGATTGTCACCTTTTCCGCCGTGAGCGTAGCCGGTTCGCAGGTAAACGTGCATGTGTTGTACAAGTCTGGATCGAACAAGTCAAAGAGTTTGCTCTTGCCGGCGCTCTTCCACTGAATTTCCAAGTAGATGTCGCGCTGTTCGCCGTCCTCACCGTATGTGTTCGCATCCGTCCACTGCTTTTCAATGGTGATGCTTCGCGGAATGTTGGTCAGGGTCACGTTGCTGACATTGTCCTTGAACTCAAGGTAGTAGCTGCGGTAGAACCTTTGGCTATTCTGGTATTCGTCAACCAGTACGTCTCCGGAGAACTCGTAACCGTAATTCTTTCCCCATTCGGCTGACACGTCAGGATCTCCGCCGATGGCTTCCGAGACCTTGTAGCGGTACTGAACCAGCTTACCATCCTTATAGCCGTACAAGGGCAGATTGTCAATGGCAGCCTTCCAGCCGTTCTCTTCCGTCAGGTAGACGAAGTACATGACGTTCGACAGATACCAGATTCCGTATGGGTTATCGTCGAGGTAATACTGATCCACCTGAACCTTCACTTTTTTGATCTGATGCGGGTTTTGTTGGTTGCCATTGGCAACCTCCGGCGCCCACTTCTTCTCAATCTCGAGCTTCCCCTTCGGCAGGTTCTGAATCGTCGCGCTTGCGTCCGCGATGGTTTGCATGAACCCAAACGGTGATGTCGAAGAGAATCTGAACTCGTCCTTCACCCTGGTTGGCGCACCATCCGAATTGAGTTCAAGGACGTCGCCCACTTCTTTCGGCCAGTTCTCCGAGAAGGTGTAAACAGGCATCGTACCGTTCACAGGGGCTTCCGTCAGCTCATAGGTGTAAACATGCGCCGTGTAAATAGAGCCGTCCGGATTATACTCAACATCGTACGCTTGCAGCGGTTGCGTTGTCGTCCAGTTTCCATTCGCATCCGGCATTATTTCAACGGTACTCGGATTGGGGTCGTAAGTTATCCACCCTTTTGTTTTATCCCATGAATGCGTTGTCTCAGTCAAGTTGAGCGTAACCTTTTCCGGCTTCTCGTTGACATTGACCCATTCTTTCGTCAAATTGAGGTTGAGATTTCCCACTTCATACCCCGGCAGGTTCTTCGCGTGGATGTTCGCCGTTCCGCCGTCCGCAGGCTGGTTCACCGCACCGGTTGTTTTCTTGACAAGCGTAGCGTCGCCTGTGTAGCTCACCTGATACAGATACGGGTTTAGCGCACCATTAATCGTTTCGTACCCCTCTACGATGTAATAGTAGTACGGCTTCTTCTGCGCTTCGCCGTTCTCATTCACCGTAAAGTAGTACTTCGGCAGGTTGTTGAACTCCCAGACCGGTTCTTCGCCGCCCTCCGTCCATTTTCTCGTGACGTAGGTGTACTGCTGATCAGCCGTCTTGATGGGCTTGTCATTGCGGTCAAAGGTGAGCTGCTTCTTCGCCTGAATCAAGCAGAACGTCAGCTCATCCCTGTCGCGGAAGCGCGCCCAAGTCTTGTCCACCTTGACGTTGAACCGCTCGACGTAGTAGTTCTTTTCGGTCACTTCCGGCAGCGTGTCCGTCAGCGGCTGGCGATAAATCTCCTTGATATCGGTCAGTGCCGCGTCTGTGAAGTAGTCGCTCGGCTGCTGCGGGAAGTCCGCAGGCAGATGCTGCGTGCCGAAGTAGCCGTCAATCGTCGCTTCCGACACCTCGTAGGTGTACGCCCACGCGGATTTCACCGTGCCGTCGGCGTTGTATTGCGCATAAACCGACTGCGTTTCGTTCCATTCTGCCCAAAGCGCCGTGTACGTTGCCGTGGTGTCCAGCTCGATCGTCTTTGCGGTGGGCGTTTCCGCTGTCCAGCCCGTATCCGGGGCATAGACATGGCGGGTGCGCGTCACGGTAATCTTCGCCTTCGTGCCTTCCGGCGTGGGCTTGTCCGCGGGATTGCCGGAAGCGTCCAGCCACAGCTTCGCCACGTTGAAGCGGTACAGACCTTCCTTCTCGCTCGTCAGCTTGTTGTTCGTCACGGTGACGGTGGTGCTGGTGTTCGCATCGCCCTCCGTCGTCACGAAACCGTCCGCCGGGCTATAGCTGACGCTGAACGGGAGGGTGGCTTCGTTTTGGTACTTGACCTCCTCCACCTTGTAGCGGTAGCTTTGCCTGATGGGCTGATTCTGCTCGTCGAAGCCCGTCACAGCGTACTTCGGGAAAGTGCCGAACACGACCTTGCTTGTGTTCAGGCTGCTGATGCTCATGACCCTCGTGACCGCTTGGAAGCTGTCGTCCGCGACCCACGCGCCGTTCTCCTGCTTTTCGCGGGTCAGGCGGAAGGTCAGCGTATCCTGCATGTTTTCAGGCTTCGCGCCTTCACCCCAGCGCTTCTCGGCTTCGATGGTCAGCTTCGCGAGCTCGTAGTTCCGCAGTGTCGCCGTGCCGCGTGCGTTCTCCGCGTTCGCCTTCGGATGGGCGGGATTCCCGTCCGTGAAGTACTCGCTCGGGTGCTGCGGGAGACCGCTGTATGCCAGCTGGCAGTAGAAGCCGCTCGGCACGTTCAGTTCCCGGAGGCTGTAGGTGTAGGCGCGGGCGTTTTGGACAACGCCGTTTTCCATGGCGACCGTGTAGGTTTCCAGCCCCTCGAACTTGGCGCTCCATTTGTTCGCTTCTGCCAGCGTGACCGTGTCGCGGCGTTCCGTGCTGCCCTTCGTCCACGCGCCGTTGACGTAATCCCAGCGCGTCTTGTAGAGCGCGACCTGTACGCCGCCAAATTCCTCGGTAATCGTGTGCTTTGTGCCATCCGGCGCGTACCATTCCTTGGACAAGTCGATGCTGATTTCGCCGTACTTGTCCTCCGGGCGGTAGACGTTGGTCAGCGTTGCCGTGACCGTGCCGGTGGTTTTGCTGGCGTTCGGGTCGATGGTGTAGGTGATGCCGGATGTGGTGTAGCTCGGCACTTTGCCCTCGACGATGTAGTAAATGTAGTAGAGCTTGTTGCCGTTCGCGTCCGCGCCGGTGGATTCCAGCTGCGACCACTGGGTGTGCCAGCCGTTCGCTGCCGTCAGCATAGCCTCGCGACCGCCGTAAGCGTCGTCCGGGTGCTGACGAATTTTTGCCCACTGCGCATCGGTGAACTGCGTGACCTGCGTCGGCACTTCGTCAACCGGCGTACCTTCCGGGGTCATCGTGATGCTCACGTTGTTATAGTAGCGACCGTCCTGCCATTTCCCTTCCCAGTTTTTCCACTGCAAGCAGAAAATTACTTTTTTCTGATGCGTCATCTTGGTGGTGTAAACGAACTGTTTTCTCGACGTATCTTGCGGTTCCAAGACCACTTCTTTTCCGTCTACGCGAGCCACAATACGCGCAGCGTTGTCAAGTGCGCCATCAAGCAAGTTCAGCGTTAGCGTAACGTCCTGATTCTCCGGGAACTGTCGCGCAACCTTCGTGCTATTGTTGACCATTTCCGCAGACAGGATGCATTGCGGATTCTGCGTTGCATCCGTGTTCAGCACGTCGGTATACTGCTCCTGCGTCAGCGCATAGCGGCGAAGCATCACGAGGACGCTGGCAGGGCGCGCATTCTCATGGGCGTCGTCGCCAGCCCAGTTCTTCTGCACCTCCATGTCGTGGCGATCCTTGCTGTTCTTCACCTGAATGTTGATGCTCGCAGAGCCGTTGACGGTGTGCGGTCCATCCACCACGCCTTTGATGCCGGAAGCAGTCATGAGCTCCTGCAGCCGACTCTTCGAAATCGTGCCGAAGTTGCCATTGTTGAGACCGTCCGGGTATCTCGCCGGGTGTGGTTCGGTATCGTCCGCTCTCGGAACGATGTGGAAGACGACCAGCGGGCGATCCTCCAGCACGAGGTGGTACGGTTCGACTGCATGCGTTTCCGCCAGCATGTACGCGACGTTCGGGTCGAGGGGACGCTCGTTCAGCTTCGCCGAATTGTATTGGTAAGTAATCATACCGCTTTGATCCGTGTAGACCTTACCATTTTCGCCGCCAACCGCCTCGAACTTGTTGGTTGCCGTGTTCCATGCGTAGAGGGTGAACTCCGTTCCCGGCAGCAGCAGCGAGGTGTTCGCGCTGTCCACCTTGCGGATGACCAGATTGTTGTGGATGTAGCCGCCGCCCTGACTGAAGTAGTCGTTATTGCTGTTGTTCAGTTCGGTACTTGAGCTGTCTTTTCCTTCAAGGTTTGCGTGGTTTCTCAACGCCGGACTGATGCCCTTGTGGTTCACGTCGTTGAAGTTGTACTCGTTCGTCACCTCAGGCGGCAGCAGAATGTTCTCCTGCGCCGTGTATTCCAGAATCAGCGCCTTGCCGTCCGGAACGGTGACGGTTATGTTCAGCTTTCGCGTGTTTACCGTCGATCCGCTAAAGCTCGGCGTTCCCTGCGGAGGATACTGGTAGGTTTTATTCCCTTCCTCCGTTTCCGTGAACTCCATCTTCCAGAGATACTTCTCTATCTCTGCGCCGCGCAGCAGATGCCCCTTGCCGCTTTCATCAACGTCCAGAATCGGATTGCCGTTTTCATCCTTCAACGCCTCATAGAGCCTGAAGGAACCTTCATCCAACGTCACATTGCGCAGATAAGGATACACGCCAGCCAATCCAAGAACGTCATAGGTCAGCGTATCCGTCAGCCTGAGCGTGCTGGATGCCGGATTCAGCTTCGCGCCTGCCTGGTTGATGTCGATGGTGTAGGTGATTCGCGCCTGCTGGTCGCCGCCCTTGACGCTGTAGCCCTTCTGGACGTTCACCGCCTCGACCGTCTCTTCCTCGTAGGTCAGCTCGGTCTTCTGCTCCTTGTGATAGAGCGCCGCGTCGTATCTCACGTCCAGCTGGTTGTTCAGCACGCCCAGCGCCAAACTGCCGTTCACTGCGGTTGCCAGGAAGTCGTCGGCAATCTTGCAGTGAACCTTGACGGTCATATCCGCCTTGCCGTTGAGGATCGTTTCCGAACCGCCGGTATTCTCATTCGGCTTCATGGAGATGTTGATTCTCTGCTGCTGCTGTGCGCCTTCGCCCACCGCCGCCAAATCAGCCTTGATGGAAATGCGCTGCTCGCCCCACTCGTTGCTGACCTCATAGCCATCCGGAATCGTACCGGCATTGTCCAGCTTCTTATTGACAACGGTCATCTTCGTGCTGTCCGTTTCGCTAAGAATCAGCCTCGAGCCGCCGTATTCGATGTACTCCACCACAATGTGCGGCGGGAGCGTTTCGGTCAGGGTGATTTCGTCGTGCGCCACGCCATCATTGCGCAGGAGGATGGTCCAGTACAGCTCGTTTTCGTGGATGGTCTGCCCGTTCAAATCACCAACGCCATGGTTGCCGAACTTCTTCTCCACCAGGTCGTTCGGGGCGGCCTTGTACCACGCGTCTCCGTTTTTGCCCGCGTTAACAGCCGTGTTCTTGAAGTCAACCCCGCTCGTGCGGGACTGTTCCAAATAGATGGTCGTCTGATACGGGAGCGTAACGCTTGTCGTCGCGTTCACATCCGTATTGGCGTCGTTCAGCACAACGCCTTCGCCCGTCGTTTCAAACCGGAAACCATAGTAGTAGCCTTCCGTCAGCGTCGTTTCCGCAGACACCACCATCGTGCCTTCATTTTTGCCCTGACTGTCGCAGGTCAGCAGCGTAATGGTGTACGGCACCTTCTGCGCATCATGCTTTTTCACAACATCGAGGTCTTTGATGGCGTTGAGCAATGTCTGCGCCTGAGCCGCCGTCATGTAGTGCTGCATGATTTCTGTTCCGTTTTTCCATTCCACCTTCTTGTCAAGCGTATCGCCGAAGTTCAGCTTATACTGAACATCTTTCGTCGCCGGGAAGGTGTACGTCGCGTTCCACGCTACCGGATACAGACCATCGGTGTATTCGCCATTCTTCGTCGGATCCGCCGGCATACTCGCGTCAACCGACTTCACCACATTGTAACGCTTGTCCTGCCCTACATGTGCGGTGCTTGTCTTTTGTTCGCCGTCGAATTCCGCCGTGTTTGTAATCTGTTGATCCTGCGCGGTTGCTTCCACCGGCGTTTTGTATTGGATTACGATCTTCGCGGTGGTGTCCTTGAATTTCAGCTGCGGTTTGCCATCCGCGCCGGTTTCCACGGTGAAGTAATCCGTGTAGTTTTCAGCGGTGATAGGCGTGTTATTCGCCGTGATTTGCGACACATAGCCCTTGCCGTCCGTCTTCGAAAACAGCAGACTGCCGTTTTCGTCCACAAGCTGGTCGAACATCGTGTCCGTCAGCGTCTTGTCCTTGATGTTGAAACGGTTTTCGTTGACGGTGAGCGTCCACTGAATGCAGCCCTCATTGCTGTTGTACCAGCTGCTCTTTTGCAGCTTTTTAATCTGAACGTCAGTAGGGTTGCTGTTAGAGGAATCCTGGGAATGATCCCACTTTCCGCCACTCTGAGCAGTGAAAGTATTTGTCAGCTGATCGTATTCACCGGTCATTCCGTCCTTGTCGAACGTGTATTCATACTTAATTTCGTATGTTTCATTTGCCGAAAGCGGCGGCAGCACATAGTCCGTCGTCATGGTATAGACCTTGCCGCTTTCGTCCGTCGTGTTCGCATAAACGTAGTGAATGTGCGTTCCCGTCGTACCGCAGGCGCATGTACCGTCCGTCTTGATTTCTGTCGAAGCAGAGTCAACAGCGGGCACCTGACTCCAGTTAGAGTGTACTTTAACCTCCGTGACGGTCATGTTTGTCAGGGCCATTTGCTTATTCACAGCCGTCATGACGTCTTGAGCAGTCGCGTTCTTGCCGTTCGTGCCCTTTGTGGATTCGATTTTGACGGTATACTCAATCGTTCCTTTTTCCCAGTTGACATTAGCCCCGCTTTTCCAAGTTCTCAAATCGCCGAGGAGGGAGTTGTTGCCCCTGTCGATGTCCTCCCACTTCACGGTAGTCGATGCGCCACCGAACTTGATGGTCAGGTCGTCGTTGCCCAGATTCTCAACATCGTCCTTGCGGATTTCGGCACTCATCTTCATGGTGCCGGTGCGGTCGTCATGGCTGGGGTTGTTCCGGACAAAGTCCATATACTCGTCGGTGAACCACATTTCAACTTGTTTCGTTGTGGGATTATACTGGAACTTAAACGCCGGCTTTTCATTGCTGAATTTGGCGTCCGTGCCCGACCAGACAGAAGTGCTGTCCGTTTTGATATGCGTATTCTCTGCCGGAATAATAATCTTGTTGCCTTCGCCATGGCGCAGAATAGCTTCATCCGAAATCTTGAAGTCCGCTGCGAAGCTATAGTTGTACGCATTGGCATTTTCCGGAAGTATGATGTTCGATACCGTAATATTGGTAATCTGCATGCCGCTCTCGCTGACGGCAGGCGGTTCGTTCGCCATCATCAGGAAGCCCGGGTCGAGTCCAAGCGACGGCCTCTTCATGTCGTCCGGCTTCGTGGCATCAGCGTCCATCGACGGAATCACCGTAAGCACAGGTGTCGGGGACGGCTCGTCCATCGGAGCAACAGTTTCGGCGGCGTTTTCCGTCGGCGCAGGCGTTACAGACGGCGCAAGCGTCGGTTCTTCCGTAGGCGCAGGCGTTGCTGTGGGCGCTTCCGTGGGCGTTGACGTTGCTTCGGGGGCTGCCGTCGGCTCAGCCGTCGCTTCGGGCACAACCGTTGGCTCGGCTGTCGCTTCGGGAGCAGCCGTCGGCTCATCCGTCACTTCGGGAGCAACCGTCGGCTCAGCTGTCGCTTCGGGGGCTGCCGTCGGCTCAGCTGTCGCTTCGGGGGCTGCCGTCGGCTCAGCTGTCACTTCGGGGGCTGCCGTCGGCTCGGCTGTCACTTCGGGCGCTGCCGTCGGCTCGGCTGTCGCTTCGGGAGCTGCCGTCGGCTCAGCTGTCGCTTCGGGGGCTGCCGTCGCATCGGGGTTCGGGGTCGGGTCATAGTAGCAATCCGCCGTGTGCGTGTGCTCTTCTTTGCCGCAGATATAGTGGCGTTCGTAGCAGTCCGCCGTGTGATGATGGCCGGAATCCTCCGCCGTCACCGTCACAATGCATTCATTCGTATGCTGATGCCGCAGCACCTGAATGTAGCCGCAAGTGTAGTAGCCGGTTTTCGCATCGACGCAGGACGCGGAATGCGTGTGCACTTTCGCCGGGTCGGGATAGAGCTTGCATTTCAGGTCGCCGCGCACCATCTCGTAGCAGGAATCATCATGCGTGTGTGCGCCTTCGCCCTCAAACAGACCGCAAGTCGGTTCTTCCGTCGTCGGATAGCAGGCATCCGTATGGTGATGCGCGCCCTCGCCTTCCGTCAGGCCGCAGGTGTACGTCCGGGTCACTTCGTAGCAGCTGTCATCATGGACATGCGGCATGTCGGAGTTCGTTGCAACGTCCTCGGTGCAAATCAGCGTGCGCGTTTCCGTCACGCAATCCGCCGTGTGCTGGTGCCCTTCGCTCTCAAGCAGACCGCAAGTCGGTTCTTTCGCCCGATAGCACGCATCCGTGTGGATGTGGCCCTCGCTTTCCGGCAGCATGCAGATCAGCTGTTTCTCCCAGTTGTAGCAGGCATCCGTGTGCTTGTGCATCGGATGCTCCTCCAGCGTGCAGATAAGAACGCCGTTGCTATCGTAGCACTTCTCGTCATGCTCGTGGATGTAGGCATCCCAGTAGCCGCAGCTGAGTTTGCCCTGCGCATTGTAGCAATCGGAGGAATGGTGGTGCGGCTCAAAGCTGCATCGCATAATATCGGTAAAGACTGTCTCCGCCTCGCGCTCGGAAATCAGGCAGGTCAGCTCGTCCACATAGCAGTCCGCCGTGTGGGTATGCTCCTCCAGCCCGCAGTACGTTTCCGCCGCCATCGTCAGGCCCGGCATCATCAGCACATAAGACGTGCAGATGGCGACAACGAGTGCCAGCGCCGTGACCGTCTTGAGCAGACGTATCCGGCGCTTCCGCTGCGCAACGTATTTTTCTGCTAATTCCATGAGTTTGCGGTTCATGTCAGCATCCTCCGATTCTGGAACCTGTGTTCCTCTTCTTGCTGTATTGTACTTACGTTATTGCAGGAATCCAATGCGGTTCAGCGGCCAAATGCGGAGCGTTACGCGCCCCATAATCTGCTCTTCGGACACTGGGCCAACCAGTGTGCTTCGGCTGTCGCGCGAGGTGGAGCGGTGATCACCCAGAACAAAATACCGCCCGTCCGGCACTTGGTACGGCAGCGTGATGGAGCAGTCGCCCAGCGCACGGTCGGTGATGTACGGCTCATCAAGCAGTTCGCCATTGATGTAGACGTTGCCGCTTCCGTCGATGTTGACCCACTCGCCCGGCAGGCCGATAACGCGCTTAATCAGCACCTTATTGTTGTAGTAAAAAGCGATAATATCGCCGCGCTGCGGATTTGACCCGCGCACGACCATTGTGATTTCACCCTGCCCGACCACCGGCGTCATTGACGTGCCGGTGATTTGCAGGATGGGCATGACCATGGTTGCAATCAGCACCGCGACTGCCGCCACCACCAGCAGCGTATAGAGCGTGCTGCGCAGGGCGCGGTTGTAGCTGTGCTTGCGCTTTTCATGCTTCAGTTCCGTTTCCAATTGTGCGGATGTGGGGTTCATTTCCCGCAGCAGGTGGGCGCGTTCCGCCGCTTCCTGCGTGTCGTTGAGCAATTGTTTGCCCGTTTTCTGCTGATTCTTGTCTTCTGACACCTGCGCGCCCTCCCTTCTGCCATGTTTCTTTACTGCTGATTGGCGGCTTTCTCTGCGCGCGCGAGGATTTCCTGCGCTTGGCTTTCTGCCGCGCTGATTTTCTCCTGGCAAAGCCGCTCGACGTTCTGCTGATACTGTTCCGCGGCCTTCTGCGCCGCCTCAAACACGCCGTTTAACTTCAGCGATGCCTCCGCAATCGAGCCGCACGTTTCCAGCTGCAGCTGCTGACTTTGCAGCGCCGCTTCTGCCGCATTCAGCCGCTGCTCCAGTGCTTCAAATTCCCGTGCCTGTTCCAGCAGCAGTTCCAGCAGCTCTGCGCGTCCCAGCTTCCGCAGTTCCTTCTCTGTCACAGTTCACGTCTCCTTCATGTGTAACTCATTTATCGTTTCTCGATATGTAATTCGCCAGATTTCCGGCAAATCACAGTTCGAGTTTTTACATGGTTTATTATACCATCAAATCTTCAACTGTCAAGACGGAAAAATAACATTTATTATGCTCATTTGGTGCATTTTTGTGTGTTTTGCCATACTTTCGTGCGGCAATTTTGTTATTTCCATCTGTTAACGGCTTGTTAGTTTCCTGAGTATTGTTATTTGCATGTTAAAACTATCGTAATAGGAATATTTTTTTGTCTGTTGCTTTCCTCGATTTTTCGTAATTTTCGTTCAGTGTACGCAAATCTTCGACCGGTTTTTCTTTGTTTCCACGCCATTCGTTCGTCTTTTTCAATGTAACATTCCAGACTTAGCAAACAAAAAAACAGCATAATATTGTTGATTCGCAAAAAAAGCAGGAGCAACCCGCAAATCGTGCTGCTCCTGCCAAATATTCTGTTACCCATTCGGGTTTGCGCTGTCGTCATCCTGGCGATACTGATCTGTACGGCGACGATGGCGCGGCGCTTCCTCTGCCGATTTCGCCACCGGGCGCGCATACGGATTCTCCATCGTCGTCGTGCTCTTCGGCGCGGCAGTGGACGGGGTCTCCTGCGGCTTCGTCAGGGGCTGAATCGGCGTGCGATAACCGACTTGCGGTCGGTTTTGCATGTCCTGCGTCTGCGGAACGGGTGTCGCCGGGCGCACCTGCACAGGCGAAACGCCATTGCTCGTCTGCGGACGCTGCTGCGGGGTCGTGTACGCGCCTAGATCGGA
>OION01000228.1_pt1 | contig 15126 bp, 10 predicted proteins | sample 1585561 | NCBI WGS metagenome assembly OION01 (sample SAMN02674699, study PRJEB24791) | human gut metagenome, SKBSTL042 | isolation source: stool | host: Homo sapiens | place: USA | reverse complement strand
GATCCGCGAAGAATAAACCCCGAAACTCGCAACAAACGCAAAAAACCGACATAATATGAAAAAGTTTCTGAAGATTTTCCTGGGCATCCTGTTCCTCGCGCTGCTCGTCGGCACGTTCGTCTTCCTCTGGAACAAAACCCGCCCCGTGAAGGTGGTTTACACCCTCGCAACCCCCGTGCATGACACGATCCGTCAGTACGTCATCGCCTCGGGCAAGGTCGAACCCCGCGACGAGGTGCTCATCAAGCCCCAGATCTCGGGTATCATTTCCGAGGTGCTCTGCAAGGCCGGCGACCGTGTAAAACAGGGCGACGTCATCGCTACGGTGAAGGTCATTCCCGAAATGGGAACCCTCAATGCCGCCGAATCCCGCGTGACGGTGGCCCGGCTCTCGCTCGACCAGACCCGCAAGGAGTTCGAACGCACCGAAGCCCTCTATGCCAAAGGCGTGGTATCGCAGGAGGAGTTCGAGAAGGGGCAGACCACCCTGCGCCAGGCCGAAGAGGAGTTCCAGAATGCCGAAGACAACCTGGAAATCGTCAAAACCGGTATTACCAACCGATACAAAGATTTAAGCAACACCCAGATACGCTCCACCATCACGGGTATGATCCTCGACGTACCGATCAAGGTCGGCAACTCGGTGATCCAGGCCAATACCTTCAACGACGGCACCACGATCGCCACGGTCGCCGACATGGGCGACATGCTCTTCCGGGGCAATGTCGATGAAACCGACATCGGCCGCCTGCACGCCGGCATGCCCGTCGTGCTGACCATCGGTGCCATGCAGGGTACCGTCCTCCAAGCCACGCTGGAGTACATTTCGCCCAAAGCCGCCGATGTGAACGGAATCATCATGTTCGAGGTGAAGGCCGCCGCCAAGATCCCGGAATCGGTCTTCGTCCGTGCAGGTTACAGCGCCAATGCCAGCATCGTGACCGACAGCCGCGAAGGTGTTCTCACACTGCCCGAAAGCACCATCCAGTTCGAAGAGGGCAAGCCCTGCGTCTATATCCTCACCAGTCCTGAGGAGAGCCCCGAACAAACCTTCGAGAAACGGGACGTAACGCTCGGTCTGTCGGACGGCGTGAACATCGAAATCGTATCCGGCGTCACCGAAACGGACAAAGTCCGCAACCTCCAACAACAGTCCATCTAAATCCCTGCCACCATGAAATTCGGAACTCTTTTCATCGCACTGCTGCTCGCGGGCAGCACGGCGCAGGCCCAAATTCCGACTCCGACACCCGAAGCAGGCCCTTGGAGCCTGGACGACTGCATCCGATACGCCCACGAACATAACATACAGATCCAGCAACAGGCGCTGCAAGTCGAACAGCGCTCCGTCGAACTCAACACCTCGCGCCACAGCCGCCTGCCCGACCTCGGTGCCAACCTCGGTACGAACTTCAGCTTCGGACGAAGCCTCATCAGCAACAACACCTACGCCGACAACAACCAGGTGTCGGGTTCGCTCGGCGTTTCGGCCTCGCTGCCGCTCTTCATGGGCGGACGCATCAACCACGAAATCGCAGCAGGCAAGCTGAGCCTGAAAGCCGCTGTCCAGGACCTGGACCGGATCCGTGAAGACGTATCGGTCAATATTATGTCGTATTACCTCGACGTGCTGGTCGCAAAGGAGTTGGTTAATGTTGCAGAGCAAGCGCTCGCCTTGAGCACACAACAGGTGGAACGCAGCCGGGAGCAGGTACGAACGGGCAAAGTCGCCGAGTCGGTGCTTTACGAAAACGAAGCCCTGCTGGCGGCCGACGAATACAAACTAACCCAAAGCCGCAACGACCTCTCACTCTCCCTGCTGGCCCTGAGCCAGGCCCTGAACCGGACGAGTGCCGAAGGATTCGACATAGTCGCCCCGACTTTCGACAGCCTCACCGTGGAGTCGATGCGTCACCTGCGTAACCCGGCCGAAGTGCTCTCCTACGCCCTGGACAACCGTCCCCGCATACAGGCCGAGCGCTTCCGCCTCGAGCAGGCTCTCCGGGCGGTGCGGATGTCCCGTGCGGCTTACTACCCCCAGATCACGCTGACAGGAGGATACGGCACCAACGTCTATCACTCGTTCGCTACGGGTGCGGTAAATCCCGCTTTCGGACGCCAGTTCCGCAACAACAGCACCGAATACGTAGGGGTGGCGATCAACATCCCCATCTTCAACCGCATGGCGACCCGCAACAGCGTGCGAACGGCCAAACTGGGCGTACGGAGCCAGCAGCTCGTCCTGACCGAAGCCGAGCAGACCCTGCAAAAAGAGATCGAAACGGCCTACTACCAGGCCGATGCCGCCCTGTTGAAATACCGTTCGGCGGAAAAAGCGCTCAATTCCGCACAGGTCGCCTTCAGGTACGAAGCCGAGAAATACGCTGCGGGCCGCTCGACGACCTTCGACTACAACGACGCCAAGACCCGCATGCAGAAGGCCGAATCCGACCAGATCCAGGCCAAATACGAATTCATATTCCGCACCAAGATCCTCGATTTCTACGCGGGTTTCCCCCTGACGCTTTAAGCGCGGTAAACGAAACCCGAAGACTCCGACCGCAAGCAGTACAAGAGAGAAGCTCCCGGAAACGATTTGCGTTTCCGGGAGCTTCTCTTGTCGATGTAGATTCTCTCTCTGCCGATGTTTCCGGGCAACTCTTCTCCTGTCCCAAGCGGAAAAGAGAGGCAATCCGGCGGATTCGTTCCGCAGCCTTACTCCGCGATCGAAAGATCGGCGAAGGAGAAAACTTCGGTCGAAACCTCGCCCAGCGGACCGCTCTTGGCATTGACCCCCACCTGTACTTTGACGAAGTCGATGTACTTCAGTTCGACAGGCGTTCCGTCGGGCTGCATGGCATTGGCGATTCGGAATCCGTTGCTCTGTCCCTTTCCGTCCACTGCATCGCCGCCCGCAAGACAGTCGCTTCCGTAATTGTCGGCATAACCCCACTCGTAAGGACGGTTGATCCAAAACCCTCTGTCATCGACCATATTCCGGGATTCGAGCAGCGTACCGCGCAACGTATAAGTATCGGCGGCCCAAGCCGGATAATAGAAATCCTGGTCGTGAAACTCACCCCTGTATTCGACCGTGCCACTGCGACCTTCCGAATCGGTCCACTGCACGTCCATCCCCTTTCCGGCAGGGCGGTAATAAGTCACGGCATAACCGGAAACAGTCCCTTCCTTACCCGTTTCGCTGCCCCGCAACTCGTACCACTCGTCATCGGGCTCGCCGTTGCCGTTCACGTCCTGCATGACCCACACCACGCCCGGCTCCGAGCTGGTGTCGAACGCATTCCCCTCAATGGAAAAATCATAGCCGCTTTCCATTCGGGCGATACTGTGGTCGAACCCGACGATCAGATAACCGCCGAATCCCCCGAGCGAAACATAACTCCGCGCCTCCAGCCTCCCGGCTGCATAAGCCACGGCATCTTCATGGGTACGCTCATTGCCCGTATATCCGGCTTCGGTCTTTTCGCCGACCAACTGCCCGGGAGCGGGCAGAAATTCGTAAACCGCATGCTGGAAACGACTGCTCGCCGCACTCACCGGGCGTCGGCGCTGCTCCTCGTCCGCAAAGGCGTGGACGACGATCTCGGCAGACAGCGTAGCAACCCCTCGGACGATGTTTCGCGTAAGACGCTCGGAAGCATCGCCGCCTTCGGTCACATCGACCCGAACGGTATAGTCGCCCGGTCCGTCGGGCGTAAACTTAAACACGGCACCCGTTTCGGCTGCAACCGGTTCCCCATCGACCGACCAGGCGAACTGCGGATCGGCGACATAAGCCAGCGACGGCGCAAGATAGACCGCACGGCCGACGAACGTGCTCCGATCGGTCGTCTTACAATAATGAGAGAGCTTTTCGAAGCGGACCTCCGAAGGCATCTTCTCCACGACCTCCACGACAAATTCCTTGAAGGAGGTTCCGTCGTCGTTCGATGCCTCGATACGGATCGGGTAGCTCCCCACCGCCTCTTCCCGGAAGGTATAGCTCATCTGCGTAGAAACGACCTCGCCGGCACAAAGCCACCGGCAGCGGAAGTCCTCCTGGTCCGAATGCTGAATATCGGGAGTGAAGGTATATTCGACACCCGGCAGAACCTTGAGCCCCTCGGTAGGCAGTGCGAGCGAAATGACGGGCGGAGTAAGCTCCAACACATCCACCCGCAGCTCCGCTTCGGCTTTTCCGGCAGCCGTTTCGACACGGAAAGTGATATACACTTCCCCCAGTTCGGTAAAGACGGCCGTATAGGTCGGTTCGGAACCTGCCAGCTTGCCATCGACGATCCATGAGTAGGTAGCTCCCTCGGCATACTCCACCGTCGGAGCGATGGTCAGTTCCCGGCCCATCTTGACGGTATAAACCCCCGACTCGCTGTCGAGCGTAATGACGGGAGCATGATCCCGGTCGTCCAAAATCACTTCGTCCTTGTTGCAGGCGGTCGTCAACAGCGCCGCCAACACCGCCCAAAACGGGAAATATCTTTTCGAAAAAATCCACATAGCACGTTGCATATATTCGCGTTTACAGCACGCGGCAGAGCGGAAACCCGCCCTGCCGACGTACACAAAAACGATTTATCTTCAAAAGTCGTCGCCTCCGCCCGGTGCAGTCCGTCACGGACTTTTCCGCAGATCGGAAACGATCGCCGAAATCGGTCCGGAAACTTTCCGGAAAAACATTACAGCTCGATCGTAATGTCATCCAGAGCATAATAGGCCGGCATCGAGAAGCCATAACCGTTATCGGGGCCGCCCGTCATATTGAAACGCACCTTCGCCACCTTGCCCAGCGAAGAGAGGTCCCATTTGGTCCACTCCTTAATCAGCTTGTCCTTCGATGCGAAAGTCATCGTCACGGTGCCGGTCTCCTTACCTGCGGCATCGTAGCCCGTAGCATGAATCAGTACATCCTGGCCCTCCTCAAGCGCAGGTGCGAGGGCATTGCCCTTGGCTGCCACACTCAGGAAATAACAGGTCGAATTGATATAGCAGCTCTGGATCGTACGCGCCACACCGTCGGCGAAAGCGAAAATAGGACGGCTGTCGCCATAGTCGGGGTGCGCCTCGTCGTAGTTGCCGTAACCGATAAGGAAATTATCCGATCCGTCGTGGCCGCCGCCCGTAGTAGCATCCTCGTTCCGGGCATTGTACAGGTAAAGGTCAAGCTCGTAGGAGTTGAACTTCTCGATATCCTTGGAGTTGTAGGACGATACCATAAACGGGTATCCCCAACCTTCGGGACAGGGCGAAGTCAGCTGCGTGGTCTGATCGGTCCAGGTGTACGCCTTATCTTCGTAAACTACGGACATCGCCTTACCGCCGTTATAGTTCGCCACCACCAGCGGCGACCAGTCGTCGCCCTCGAAAGTGATCGTATAGGTCTGGGGTCCTTCGTCCGGCCCGTCGTCGTCCTTCGAACATCCGACGAAAGTTACCGCAGCCGCAGCCAGCAAAGCCAAAAATACTCTTTTTTTCATAATCTTTTATTATTTAATAAATTGTATGTTTCCTCCTGTACGAAAGATCGCCACAAAGCATACGCTTCGGGGACTCATGGCAGCACCGGGTCCGGAAAAATCGACTGAATGGGGAAATCGAGCAAACAGAGCAACCGACATTCGTGATTCCATCCCGTGACCCGCAGGTGTAAAATCTTCGTGCAAAGGCAGGTCTTCTGACTCATCCCGTCCGTCGCGCCTTCCCGGCTTCATGGCCAGTGGCAAAAGAGAGCGATCGAACTATTCCCCGAAAGGAAACAGGACTTACAGCAGCGAGCACTGTTCCGGATTCGCACCGGATTCCCTATTACTCCGCACGCTTCGAAAAAACATACGGATACCTTTTGCGGGTGCAAATATACGAATAATATTTAATTCGAAAACTCAAAAAAACACGACGACCTCTTGACTTCGCCTTTTCGTCAGCGTATATTTGCAGACGCGCCCTTCCCGTTTCCCGAAACGGGCGCCCATCCTTTCTCTATTTTTTCGATTTCCGCCTGCCGCCGGACTCTTCCGGACGGCAACGACACTGTTTCATCCGACAAAAAAACACACGACATGCCCCGAGGACGCAACAAAGCCCTGATCGCCCGACGCGACGAAATGCTCTGCCACCGCTATCACTACTGGACCGAAACGCAGCGTATGCGCTTCGACGACACCCTGAAAATCCTCTCCGAAGAGGAGTTCTTTCTCTCCGAGGAGCGCATCCTGACCATCCTCCGCGCCAACGGCGACACGCTCCGCGAACTCGCCGGCCGGCCCGCTCCGAAAATGCGGAGAGAGCGCTTCCCGACAAGGCGCCATACGCCCTCTCCCCGGAAATGATCCGACGGATACGCCCGTCCCTGGCAATAAGGATATTCGGCCCGTCCATCCCTGCGATCCGGCAAAAAGAGGCATCCGCACATCTCCATTCGGAAAAAACAGCTATTTTTGCAGCCGGAACAATCCCGGAACGAAACAAAATGGACTGGTTTACGGATCTTTTTACCCAACATTCGGCCATTCAAGCCGTCGTCGTGCTCTCGCTGATCTCGGTGTTCGGCATGATGCTGGGCAAAGTGCGTTTTTTCGGAATTTCGCTCGGCGTGACGTTCGTTTTCTTCATCGGCATCGCAGCGGGCCATTTCGGACTCTCGGTCGATCCTTCGATGCTGGCTTTCGCCGAAAGTTTCGGGCTCGTACTCTTCGTCTATGCATTGGGATTGCAGGTCGGCCCCGGTTTCTTCAGTTCGCTCCGTTCGGGCGGCATCCGGCTGGTTTCACTCGCCACGCTCATCGTCCTGACAGGTTCGGCACTGGCCGTAGGGCTCGGCTATGCGGCCCGTGTTCCCATGAGCGACATGGCAGGCATCCTGTGCGGCGCCACGACCAACACCCCGGCGCTCGGTGCGGCACAACAGATGCTCTCGCAGATGCAGTTGGACTGCAACAACGCCACGCTGGGCTGTGCACTGACCTACCCGCTGGGTGTCGTAGGCGTGATTCTGGGCATCATCGCCGTACGCAAACTCTTCGCCCGGCCCTCGGACATTCCGCAACCGGACGCCGAACATAAAAAGAATATCTTCATCGTCGAATTCAAGATTTCCAACCCCGGCGTCGTCGGCAAAAGCATCCGCGACGTCGCGGCATACAGCCACCACCATTTCGTCATCTCCCGCCTTTGGCGTGCCGGGCAGGTTTCGATTCCGACCTCGGACTCGACCCTCGAATCGGGCGATCTGGTACTGGTAATCACCTCGCCAGACGACGTGCAGGCACTGGAACTCCTCTTCGGCGAGCGGGTACAGAAAGACTGGAATACGCATGACATCGACTGGAACGCATTGGACAGCCAGCTCATCTCCCGGTCGATCATCGTCACCCGCCCCGAAATCAACGGCCGCAAACTCAGCTCGCTGCGTCTGCGAAACCTGTACGGCATCAACATCAGCCGGGTGCATCGTTCGGGCGTACAACTGCTCGCCACGCCCGATCTCACGCTGCAACTGGGCGACAGCCTGACGGTAGTGGGTGAAGCGCAGGCGATCGAAGGCGTCGAAAAAATCCTCGGCAATGCCGTCAAACAGCTCGACGAACCCAACCTGATTCCGGTTTTCATCGGTCTGCTCCTGGGCCTGCTGCTAGGAAGCATCCCTTTCGCGGTACCGGGTATCAGCCTCCCCGTCAAACTGGGACTCGCAGGCGGCCCGATCATCCTCGGCATCCTGATCGGGACCTTCGGCCCCCGCATCCACATCGTCACCTACACCACGTTGAGCGCCAACCTGATGCTCCGGGCATTGGGACTGTCGCTCTATCTGGCCTGCCTGGGGCTCGAAGCGGGCGCCCATTTCGTCGAAACGATCATGCGCCCCGAAGGAATGCTCTGGATCGGACTGGGATTCCTCCTCACGTTCGTCCCCATCGTTATCGTAGCCGCCCTGTCGCTGCGGTTCTTCAAACTCGATTTCGGACAGGTAGCCGGCATCATGTGCGGCAGCATGGCCAACCCGATGGCGCTGAACTATGCCAACGACTCGATCCCCGGCGATCATCCGGCCGTGGCGTACGCGACGGTCTATCCCGTATGCATGTTCCTGCGGGTCATCATCATTCAGATTCTGATCATGTGCTTTATTTAGCGGTCGCCGGACGGCAGACCGCCCTGCGTTCCGAAGAGGCGCAGCGAACGGAACCGGGGACTCAACGCCCGACATCCGGCAGCTCCGCCACACGGCGGATCTCGCCTTCGAAATTGGGGGTAAAGATCCCGCCGCCCACTCCTTCGGCGATCTCGCGCAGTGTCCAGAAGCGACCTCCGTCCAACTCGCCGCTCGGTACGACAGGCCCATCGTACACCGTCTTATAGACATAGACCAACTCCCGTTCGCGTTCCGACTCGAACAGGTAGGTCAGCACGTGCTGCGGTTCGAAATCCGTCACGCCGACCTCCTCGCGCACCTCGCGCCGCAGAGCAGCGAGAGGCTCTTCCCCCCAATCCACATGGCCGCCTACGGCCGTATCCCACCGTCCGGGCTGGATATCCTTCCACGCCGGACGTTTTTGCAGGTAAAGCTCCCCGCAGGAGTTGAACAGATGAAGGTGCACCACCGGATGCAACAGCATCGACCCGCCGTGGCACTCGCCCCGCGTGGCCCGGCCGACGACACGTCCGGCGGCATCGACCACCGGAAACAGCTCTTCCCGATTATCCGCGCATTTCATCTTCCGACAATATTCTATGAGTTTTATTCCGACCGTAAAGACTGCAATAGACGGAGAACATGACGAAGCCCAGCAGGGCCATCGCCGCACCGGGCAGGGCGGCATATTGAGGCCCCAGGCCGAAACTGATCGGCAGACCGCCGAAGTAGGCGCCCAAAGCGTTGCCGAGGTTGAACGCGATCTGGATCGACGCGGCGCCGAGCATCTCCCCGCCCGGCGCATTCTCCAGAATAAGCAGTTGCTGGGGCGATGAAACCCCGAAGAGCGAAGCCGTCGTCAGGAACATCAGCGGAATCACGAGCCAGTCGATCCGAGCCGCGAAGAAGATCCCTACGAGCAACAGACAGATCATCCCCTGAATAAAGCGGGCGACCCGTTCGGGAGAGAAGCGGTCCGACAAATGCCCGCCCGCGAGATTACCCACCAGCATTCCCAGCCCCGCGACCATCATCACGGCTGTCATCGCCTGCCCGGAGATGCCCGCCACACGCGTCATGGTCGGAGTCACGTAGCTGTACCAGCAGAAAACTCCTCCATTGGCCAGCAGCGTAGCCAGCAGGATTAGCCAAGGAGCCCGCGAACCGAGGAACCGGAATTGCCCCTTCAATCCCGTATCGGGCAGCGCCGGCAGGGCAGGCACCCAGCGGGCGATCAGCAGCAGAGCCATAATTCCCCACAGCCCGACCATCCCGAAAGCCAGCCGCCACGAAAGATAGCTGCCCAAATAGGTACCCAACGGCACACAGAACAGGTTGGCGACAGTCATCCCGAGGATCATGATAGACACGGCCTGGGTTTTGTGTCCCGGATCGGCCACCCGCTCCGCAACGATCGAACCTACGCCGAAGAAAGCCCCGTGAGGCAGGCCCGACACGAACCGCATCGCCAAGAGCATCCAAAAGTCGGGCGCCAGCGAAGCGCAGACGTTACCCAGGACAATAAGAGCGGCAAGAGCGAGCAGAATCCCCTTCAACGCCCGCTTACGTGCGATGAGCACCGTCGCGGGAGCCCCGACGCAAACCCCGATGGCATAGGCCGAAATCAGGTCCCCGGCCCGGGGGATGGAAACGCCTAAATCCCTCGCCACATCGGGCAGAATCCCCATCATGACGAACTCGGCCATACCGAGAGCCAACGTGCCGAAAGCCAGGGCGGTCAAACTCTTTTTCATAAATCGACTCTTTTTACCGACGGCTCCGCACTCCGGAGTACGGAATCTTTTTCGCAACTTTCGCATTCTTCGGACCGCTCCGCAGCTCGACAATACGGCGCGTCCGAAGCACGGTCTTTTGATTCGGAGAACAAAAATAGCGCATATCTTCCCCTCTTCCGCCTAAAACGAAAGAATTTCTCACCGACCCGACAAACCGGCCCTCCCGGATTCTCCCTGACGGGATGAATCCGGGAGGGCCGATTATATCCTATCCGAAAGCCCAAAGAGAGCCGTATGACTGAGATCAATACCCCAGCCAGTGAAGCCACTCGAGCGCTTCGGGCGTCAGCTTGTCATCGCGGTCCACCCAGGTTCCGGACTCGATGAGCAACGTTTTATACTCCTCGATACGGCGCGTGATCGGAAAATCGGGTCGCGGCAGCGCACTCTTCTCCGCACGCTCCGAAGGGCGAATCGTCCGGTCGAAAACCTCCCGAAGCGCCGGGCGCCGGTGTCCCTCCCACTTGAAATCTTCGAGAAAAAGAGCCTGCGTCTCCGGAATCTTATCCATCGGGAAAATCGAATAGACCGGCTGATTGCGGTAGGTAATGCCTTCGACCGTATTGTTGTCGATATAGTAGGTAGCCGCACCGCTTTGGATAGAAACCAGCCCCACCGGTTCGGGCGAATCGTCCTCCTGCATATAATAGATGGTCTGCACGTTACCGTCCACGTCGTTGCGATAGATCTTGTTATCGCGGAAATAGGCAGTAATCAGCTTGCCCGTCACCTGGTTGTAAGTCATAGTGTCGATCTCGCTCGACATGACCGGACGGCCGACGAATTCCGCTTTCTGGAGTTTGGAGTTTTCGGTATAGATCTTCATCACGTCCGAAGTGATCTGGTTATCCTGATTCCAGAGCACAGGATCGATATAGAGCAGGATCATCGAGTCCGTGGAAACGGCCACCAGAGAATCGCAGACCGCCTGGAAGTCATTGCGGAAGATCTTTACCCGGCGATACCCCTTGACCAACCGGTAGAGGGAATCTCCAGCAGGTGCAGCGATCGAATCCCCCCGCAAAGAGTCCGCTGCCGCAACCCCGGCCTTGAGCGAATCGAGCTGCATGGAATCGCGTCCCAGCGAATCCGCAGCAAGAGAGTCCCGGAACAAAGAATCCAACGCGGCAAAAGCCCTAGCCTCCCGCAGGGAGTCGGCGACCAGCGAATCGAGAGCCGACGCCGGAAGCTTGCCTTTCAGGATCGCCTTCCCGGTTTTGGCACGCCGCTTGGCCCAGATTTTCTCCATACGTTCGGCACGGCGCTCCAGGTTCTTTCTGCGCAATGCCTCCTCCTTCTGTTTCGCAGCGTCGAGCTTGGCAGTAGCCCGAGCCTGACGTGCTTTGGCGATCTGCGCCAGCTTCTCCTTGCGGGCCGCTGCCGCCTGCGCCTTTTTCACGGACGCTATGCTGTCGGCCTGTGCCCGCAATTGAGCTTTCAAGCTGTCGGCCTGGGCTTTCCGCTCCCGCTTGGAAAGAATATGCACGGAAGAATCCGCAGGAAGCGATTTTGGACCGGCCTGCGCAAGGCTGTCGGAAAAAAGCGTATCCACCGCAGAAACGGCGGCCACGGAATCGGCAGGGGTCATTCCGCCCCCCACCCGATCAAGGCTGTCGGAAAGAAGCGTATCTATTGCTGGGGCGGCATCCAGAGAATCGCCCCCCGTTCCTCCTTTTTCAACCGGAACAGCCGCTATAGGTTCTGCAACGGAACCAGAACCGGCATCCGCAGTTTCGGACGAGGTTTCGACGGCTCCGGCCGCAGCCTGCGGAGCAGCGGCATCCGCCTGCGATCCATCCTGCGAGGCTTTTGGACCCGCAGCACTCGGTTTCGCAGCCAGTGAATCCACAGACGGTCCCCCCTTAGAGCCGGCCAGAGAATCTGCCGCCTTTGCCTTCACCTTCGCCAACGAATCGGCACGTGCCTGCTCGCTCTTCGAGATCGTATAAAGAAACATCGAATCGGCACACATATAGAGCGAATCGCTCTGACTCGTATCGTAGCTGACCACCGAAGGTCGCTGCGTGAGCAGAGCATTGCCCGGCTCCTTCCAATATTCGCCGTAATCGCCGAAAGCGAGCACTTTGTGCTCGGCGTCGTCGATCTGGATATTCCGGAACAAAAGAGCATGCCCGGACTCCCGGTAATAGTCGAGGCTGTCGCTCCACAGCTCCTGCTTTTCGGTCATCACATACCCGTTGCGAGTCAGCACGTAAAGCTCGCGCGGCTTTTCGTAACGTCCCCGGTCGGCATAAATGTAATCGCCGCCTTCGTTCCAGATGTTGGTTCGCTCGAAGAAATGAGCCTGGTCGGTATCCGTATCGTACACCACCGAATCGCCCTTGAGTTCGTACTTGTCGTTGCGCATCTCGACACGATCCACACAGATAATCTGGTGCGTATCGGCATAATAGTAGCCCCGGTCGGATTCGAGGTGATTCTCGCGGTTGGTCAGCATACCGCCTCCGCTGAAAGTACCAATATTGTCCAGCGTATTGAACCGGAAATCATAAGTATAGAGCGTCGCATCCCCATCGACGACCTTCACCAGCGGAGCATAGACCCGCGCCTCGTTGATCTCACCGTTGTAGTCGGCCCGGTCGCCGTAAATGTATGTCTCTTTTTTATTGATCAGTACGTTGCCGAAGCACTCGATGCGCTTGTCGTTGTAGCGGATCGCGCTGTCGCAGGTAATGACCGCCCCGTTGTGCTGGGCCGCGAAATGTCCTACGAGCACCGTCGCGGTCGTATCGCCGTAAGGAATGGGATATCCCCGGTCGGCGACGAAATCGACCACCTTGTTCGACTCGGGGTCCTGGGCCGGAGCACCCGGAGCCGACGGGGTCTGAACACCCGCAACGGGAACGGCCAGCGGCCTGTTCCCCGCGAGGATCACACCTCCGGCGACACCTGCGACCAGCAGTGCGCACACTATTTTTCGCAATCCCTTCGGCATCGGACGATCTCTATTTTACCCAGTTCTTATTTTCGAACTCTCCGTCCCGAAATTCGGGATCGATATAAATGTACATGCCCTCGATCTTCTTGTCGAGCCACTCCTTGAACACTTTCTCGCGTTTGGCGTTCAGCGCCAGCTGTTCGACGCGAATATAGTCCTCGTCGAGCGAAACCTTGTGCGGAGGGATCACCTTCACGAGCTTGACGATCTTGCTGAGCTGGTTGCCCATCCAGTCTTCGGTCTGATAGGCGTCGGAAATTTCGCCCTCCTTAAGATTGCGCAGGGCATTGTAGTCGTCGAGGCTCTTGCCACCGGCCCGGCCGAAATCTTCTTTCATGAAGCGTGTTTCGGTATAACTTGCTTCCCACCTTTGAGTAAGTTCCAGCAAATCGTGGTTGGTCACCACGCCGCCGTTCATCTTCGAATTATCGTCGTCGGAAAACTTCCGGGCCGCCTCCTCGAAAGTAATCGAATCCTTACGGATCAGGTTTGCGATACTGTCCAGCATACGGGCCGGAGCCGCCAGCTCCTCGAGCGTATAGGAGGGTCGCAACACGATATGACGCGCATGGTACATACGCCCCTTCTGGTCGATCAACTGAATCAGGTGATAACCGTATTGCGTTTCGACGACCTCGGAAACCTGTCCCGGCTTCAGATCGGCCAATGCGTCCGCAAACTGCCGCACGAACCCGTCCAAAGGCTGGGGGTCCAGTTCGCCGCCACTGATGGCCGAACCGTCCATCGAATACATGCGGGCCATGATGTCGAAACGGGTCTGCCCCTTGATGATGCGCTCGCGCATATCCAGCAACCGCTCCTTGGTGCGCTGCTTGGCCTCCTTGATCGACGCCGGGAAACGGGTGATCTGGGCATAAACGTACTGTTCGGGGATAGTCGGCAGACTGTCCGGATCGGTCTTCTTGTAGTAACGCTCCACCTCGCCGGGAATCACCTTGATTTTCCCTACTACGGAACTCTGCATAGCCTGGGCGTATGCCTGCTCCTCGTAACGCTGACGCAGCATTTCGCGCACGTTGAAGATCGGCATATGCTGTTTGGTTTCGAGCGCGGCGATAGAACCCGCATCGTCGATGAGCGCCTGCAAATGGGCTTCCACCCGCTGTGCGATGCCCGAATAGCTGACATCCACCGAATCGATGAGCGCCTGATTGAACAGCAGCTTCTGCATCAGCAGTTGTTCGAGCGCTTCGTCGTGGGGATCGCGGTCCGAAGTGTAACCCTGCTGGCGGCGCTGTTCCACCAGCTCGCCCGCATATTCGTCCACCTCCGACCAGAGGATCGACGATCCGCCGACGACGGCCACCACGCGGTCCAGCATCACCTGCCGCTTCTGGGCGGCCCCTGCAAAAATCGCCAGCACCAACGCTGCGCAAAACAGAATCTTCTTGCTCATCAGTTCTCTATTTTTTCTTCTTCATGGATCTTCACTCTCCCCTCCTCGACCGCTTTTCGGTAAACCTCCTCGTCGTAGGCCCGAATGATCTCGTTCTGCCGCTGGTTGTAGAGGATGCGGCGCACGATCGCCTCGCTGCGCTCCAGCGGTTCGGGATCGCCCGGACGAAGCACGTCGCTTATTTCGAAATAGTAGCGCGAATGACCGTCGCTCATCTCCTGTACGGCCCGCGAGGAGAGCAGGGCGTCGTAACTCTGGTTGCGCAATGTGGGCAGATAGCCCAGAAACTCGGAGAGGGTCACCCACGAAGAGGAGAAATCGTTCAGTACGAAATTGTTCTTGGTACAGATGTCGGCGAACTCTTGCTGCCGGGATGAGCCGGGCTGCGTCATCAACTTGCGCAGCTTCGGCGCCTGCCGGTTGTTGGCGTCGAAGCGAACGATCCGCCCCTTGACCAGGGTTTGATTGACCTTGAAATCCGACGCGTGTTCACGGTGATAGGCAGCAATCTGATCGGCGGTAACGAGCGTATCGATGCGCTCCTCGATCAGATGCTGGTCGAACTTACGGATCAACAACGCCTGGCGGTACTCCTCGACCAGCGAATCGATGTCCTGCTCGGCATCGGAGAAAAGTTCTTCGGCCTCGTGCAATTTAAGCTGTTTGTGCACCCACTTTTCGACATAACGGTTTACGAAAGCCACGCTGTCCTCGCCGACCACTCCCTTCGGAATCGCAGCCTTAACCTCTCGCGCGTACAATTTTCTACCGGCAGCCTCGGCCAACACGACCCGACCTCCGCCCCAAT
>OION01000209.1_pt1 | contig 16197 bp, 9 predicted proteins | sample 1585561 | NCBI WGS metagenome assembly OION01 (sample SAMN02674699, study PRJEB24791) | human gut metagenome, SKBSTL042 | isolation source: stool | host: Homo sapiens | place: USA | reverse complement strand
ATGGAACGACCGGACGCCAGAACGGAAAAGGCGCAAGCAGATGGCGCAGGTGAATCTGGAAATAGTATAAGGTCGGAACAGCACTTTTCTCTTTCCGTTGATTTCTATTCATCCGGCAAGGATGATAGGACATAAAAAGGAGGTATTCCTACATGAAACGGTTTCTGTCTCTGGTTCTGTCTCTGGCAATGATTCTCCCCATCATGCTGGCTGCAACGCCCGCATTGGCGGAAGAGAATCCCTACGCCGAACACCTGACTTTCAAGGTCTTCACTATTGACGGCTCGGACGACATGTTCAACTGGCCGCTGGTGAAGCAGGCGATGGAGAAGTTCAACTTCGACTTTGAAATCCAGCTTGTCGCATGGGATTCTTGGGATGAATCCACCCGCACGCTGGCATACACCCAGAGTCTTCCGGAAGTCATCGCGTGGTACAACCTGAATAAGGATGAGTACCTCGAATGGGTGGAAGAGGGCGTGTTCAAGGCGCTGCCGGACGACATGTCTGCGTACCCGAATCTGGAAAAGCTCATCAACAGCTACACCTGCTTCGACCAGTTCCGCGTCGATGGCAAGCTGTACACCTTCCCCAAGATCAAGAACAGCAACCCCGTCAACCTCTACACCACCTACATGTTCGCGTATCGCCGCGACTGGGCGAAGGCGATGGGCTATGACTGGGCGCCTGTCCAGACCTTGACCTACGACGAATTCGTGGCATACCTGCGTGACGTGAAGGAAAAGGATCCGGGCCACATGGGCGATAAGCTCGTTCCGCTTGATCTGGACAACGGCGGCAAGCACTGGGCGATGCTGGCGCAGCTGTGGAATCAGCGCATCGGCTCCTTCGACATCGTGGATGGCCAGTATTGCTGGAGCGCGGAAGACCCCTCCTCTCTGGAAGCCATCAAGCAGATTAAGACCCTCTACGACGACGGTCTGCTGGCGATGGACAGCTACAACGACTCCAACAACGCGGGTCGTGAACGCTTCCTCGCGGGCCGCTCTGCTGTCCTGTACGGCAACCTCGGCGCGACCATCCTGCAGACGACTGCCCGTACCCTCGCGACCAACGTCGAAGGCTTCACCGAAGAAGACCTCGGCATCATCTGCCTCGAAGCGCCCGACGGCACGTTCCATGTCAGCCAGATCGACGAGTGGTGGGCTGCGTTCGCCTTCTCCGCGAACTGCCGCGACGAAGTCATGGATCGCTGGCTGGCGGTCGGCAACTGGCTGCTCGAACAGGAACAGATTGAAACCTACGCTTACGGCGTGAAGGGTGAAGACTGGGACTACGACGCGGACGGCAACGTCGTTCTGAACTACACCGATGCAGACATCGCCGCCACCGGCAGCAAGTACTACATCGTGCAGGAGCGCGCCTTCCAGAAGTACTTCGTCCTCGAAGGCTTGGACGTCTACCTCCCCGGCAACCCCGCATACTCTTCCTACATCATCAATGACCTGTTCACCACGAACATGAAGACGTGGGAATCCAACGCAACATTCGCTCCGACGGACTATAACCTGACCAACACCAAGAACGAAGCGTATTACTCCTTCCGTTCTGCCGTCATCAACAACATCCGCGATATCATCATTCAGGCGGTCATCTCTGACGATCCGGAAACGGTTTGGAACGACTTCGTGAATGAACATCGCGAAGAAGGCGACAAGCTGGCTGCGGAACTGACGGAAGAATTCCTGAAGTAATCCATCCACGGGTCAGTGCTTGACCCGCAATCACCCGTCTGCATTTTCAGGCAGCAGGGAGCTTTCTGAGAATGGAAGCTCCCTGCTTTTCGATTTCGGCGTAAGAATCCTTCGTAATGTACGCCAAATCTAAAAGGCTGCAGCAAAAACAAGCTGCTTATTTCCCGCAAATACCGCGCACTTCTGCGAATGTTTCCGTCCAGCACCGGACGTTCCTTCCGACGCTGCACCAAGGCATTCCCAACCCCATCAACGGGAGGCAAAACACATGATTCACCCCCTCGCCATCACCATGTGGGATTTTTCATGGATTGAACGCCGCTGGGACGGCGCAGGCTTCGAGGACTGGAACGCTACCCTCGACGGTGTCAAAGAACGCGGCTATGATGCCGTCCGCATCGACGCATTCCCCCACCTGCTGTCCCAAGCCCCTGAAAAAGAATGGCTGCTCCTGCCTGTCTGGTATTCCAATGAGTGGGGCAGCCCCTATAAAGTCCGCGTTCGGCTCTTTCCGGCGCTCATCGACTTCCTGAAAGCCTGCCGCGCGCGCCGCATCAAGGTCGCCCTCAGCAGCTGGTTCCGCGAAGACGCCGATAATGTCCGCATGGCGCTCAGCACCCCGCAGGCGATGGCGAAATGCTGGATTGACACCCTTCGTCTGATTGCGGACGCTGGGCTAATGGACACCATCCTCTATGTTGACCTCTGCAATGAGTTCCCCGGCGACTTCTGGGCACCGTACTTCCGCAATGACCCGCCGTGGATGACGTGGAGCTGCTGGCATACCGACGCCGCGATGGACTATATGCGCACAACGATTGCGCTCGTCCGTCAAGAATACCCTGATTTGCCGTACTGCTTCTCCTTCGACGGCGAGAATACGCACCTCTACCGCGAACGCGACCTCTCCTTCTTCGATTTGGCGGAGCACCATATCTGGATGACGAAGCTGAACAAGCAGCAGTTCTATCGCGAGATCGGTCAGGCAAAGGACGGGCGATTCACCGAGGAAGCGTATCACCTGCTGGCTGACCATGCGCTGGATGTGTACCACGGCAAGGAAAAATATTGGAAGCAGCTGCTTGTGGACGGCATTCAGACGCTCGCGGCGGACGCGAAAGCCGCAGGGCTTCCGCTGGCGACGACCGAGTGCTGGGGCATCACGGACTACAAGGATTTCCCGATGCTCCCGTGGGACTGGGTGAAAGACCTGTGCGCGCTGGGCGTAGAGACGGCGTGTCAGACAGGGCAGTGGGCGCTGATGGCGACGAGCAACTTCGCCGCGCCGAAGTTCTGCGGCATGTGGCGGGATGTTGCGTGGCATCAGCGTCTGACGACGATGATTCACGAAGCGCCCCTGCCGCCGGAAGCGGAAAAGACCGCGCTTGGGCGCGCGATGCGGTGGTAATGGTTTTCCTGCAATGCTGCTTCCCAAAAGCATTGCGTTGTCAGGCAGGGGATTTCGCCTCTGCGGAGGCGACAAGGGGGCTTTCCGATCGCCCCCTTGACCCCTTCGGCGCCGCAGCTTTTGGGGTTATCCCATATTGAATATAGTGTGAGTTGGAATATGGAAGACGGGAAAAAGGAGAACGAACACATGCGTGAGCAGATTTCCCTAAACGGCACTTGGCAGCTCAAAGGCACAGCATCCTATGTGCCGCTGCGCGATAAGAGCATGGAAACCGGCAAGCCGCTGGAAGGCGTGACCGGCTGGATGGACGCGCAGGTTCCCGGCGGCGTGGCGCGCGCGCTGTATCAGGCAGGCTATATCGACCACCCTTATGTGGACATGAACAGCTTGAAGTGCGAGTGGATAGAAAACCGCTGGTGGATTTACCGCCGCGAGTTCGACCGCCGGGACATCCCCGCGCACCGCAAGACCCTCCTGCACTTCGAGGGTGTCGATTATGCCTGCATGGTCTACCTGAACGGGCATCTGCTGGGCAAACACGAGGGCATGTATGAGGATTTCGCCTTTGACGTGACCGACCTTCTACAGACGGCGGAGCATTTCGTGCTGGATGTGCTGATTCTCCATGCGCCGGACGAAATGGGGCAGATTGGGCGCACAAGCCAGACTTCGACGCAGAAGAGCCGCTTCGGGTATAAGTGGGATTTCAGCACCCGACTGGTCAATCTGGGCATCTGGCAGGATGTATCGCTGATTTTGGAGGACGAAGCCGCGCTGGACGACCTTTATGTGCATTCGGACGCAGCGGACGGCATGGGGCTGCTGCATATTTCCGGCACGACCCATGCGGATGGCAATCTGCCGCTGGCGGTGGCGGTACGCTGCGCAAAGGACGGCGCGGAGAAAGCCGCTGCGACACTGCCTGTGCAGGACGGCGCATTCGCTGGAACGCTGACCATCCCGGCACCGGAACTGTGGTATCCCAACGGGCTGGGCGAACAGCCGCTCTATGACGTGACGCTGACGCTCCGAAACGGCGAAACCGTGCTGGACGAGCGGACGATGCGCCAAGGCATCCGCCACTTCGAGATGATTCAGAATGAGGACGCCCCGGCGGGTGCGCTCCCCTATACCATTATCATGAACGGCGAGCGCGTCTATATGAAGGGCGTCAATATCACGCCGATGGATCATATCTACGGCGATATTCCGGCGGAACAGGTCGCATATCAACTGCATCAAGCGAAGCGGCTGAATGTGAACATCGTGCGCGTCTGGGGCGGGGGCGTGATTGAGACGGAAACGTTCTACCGCCTCTGCGACGAGCTGGGTCTGCTGGTCTGGCAGGAATTCATTCAGTCCTCCTCCGGCGTGGACAACATTCCGTCGGAACTGCCGCATTTTCTCACACTCCTGCGGCAGTCAGCGGTTCACGCGCTGAAAGTCAAGCGCAATCACACATCGCTGGTCATTTGGAGCGGCGGCAACGAGCTGATGGACGAGAACCGCAAGCCCATGACGCTGGAAAACAAGAACATCGCGATGTTGGCAGACTTGGTTAGGACGCTTGACCCGGCGCGGATGTTCGTGCCGACGTCGCCCTCCGGCCCGGAAGCGCACATTTCTCGCACACCGGGCAGAAGCCATGATGTGCACGGCTGGTGGCAATATCAGGGCAACGGGCGGCAGTACAGCTATTTCGGCGATACGGACAGTCTGCTGCACAGCGAATTCGGCTGCGACGGCATGAGCAGTATGCAAACCGTTGCGCGGACGCTGTCAAAATGCCCGGCGAAGCCGGAGCGCATGAAGGACAACGACCTCTGGCGCTTCCACGGCGACTGGTGGTGCACCTACGACCGCGAGGAAGTCATGTTCGGGCATGTGGAGGACATCCGGCGCTATATCCGCCTCAGCCAGTGGATGCAGGCGGAGGGGCTGCGCTTCATTCTGGAGAGCAACCAGCGCCGCAAGTGGCATAACAGCGGCAGCATCATCTGGCAGCTCAGCGAGCCGTGGCCGAATCTCTCCTGCACGTCCATTGTCGATTATTACGGGCATGAGAAACAGGCGTATTACTGGACGAAGGACGCCTTTGCGCCCCTGCATCCAACGCTGGATTACCGCCGCTTGGACTACGCAGCAGGAACGGCGGTGGAGCTTCCCCTGACAGTGCTGACGGACAGCGGCATTGCGGGCAACGCGGAAGTCGCGTGGTCTGTGCGTGGTCTGGATGGCGCGACCTATGCCGAAGAAACCCGCACAGCGCACTTGGCGGCTGCTGCGGTCAACCGCGTGGGCGACGTCGCGTTCGTCATGCCGCAGACGGCGGATGGACTGGTGCTGGTGCGCCTGACAGTGCGGTTGGGCGAAAGAACCGCCGTCAATGAATACTACTTCTCCTGCGAGAACAATCGCCCCTACCGCGCGGCGGCATCCCTGCATGGCGGACACCTGACCGCGCGGGCGCTGGAAACGTCCCCGGACAGCGCCGTCATTGAGGTGCGCAACACGGGCGACACGGCCGTGCTGTTTGCGGACATCACGGATGCGTCGGACGAATGGAATCTGGTGCGCGACGACAACTTCCGCACGCTCCTCCCCGGCGAGCGCTGGCAGACGCGGGTACAGTGGTCTCGCCGCTTCCGCATCGGCTTCGACGACTTCACCGCGCACACGACCGAGCGCCCGATTTTGACCGTGGACGGCATTGGGCTGGATGCGCCAGTATTGATTTAAGGCACCTTGCCGCCTCCGCAGAGGCGAAATTCCCTGCTGCGGAAAAAATCAATAAACATAGATGTGCATCCGAAGCAGTCCAGGGGCGATCGCAGACTTCGTCTGTTTTCATTGCCCTTTGGTCGCCTCCGCAGAGGCGAAACCCTCTGCTCCAAAAGCGCAATACTATGCAGAAACAGTACAAGCAAAGGAGAAAAAGCTCACCATGAACGGAACGATGGTTGACCTGCTCAGTGGCTACCTGAGCGGTGACAATATCAGCGAATCCAAACGGACACTCGGCGACCTCAAAAACGTATTTCAGGACGAAGCCGCCCGCGCCCAAATGAACCCTGCAACCATCGTCTATGAAGTTCAGAGCCATATGGCGGTCAAAGACGGCACGCCCGGCGGTCTGTTCTTCGGCACGAGCAACGTCATGCCCGGTCAGGTCGGCGGCGAATACTTCATGACCAAGGGACATTATCACGCGCGGCGGGAATGCGGCGAATATTACTGGTGCATTCAGGGCACGGGCGCGCTCATCCTCATGGATGAAAGCGGCAAGTGCTGGTTCGAGCCGATGCAGCCCGGCAGCCTCCACTATATCCCCGGCTGCGTCGCGCACCGCCTCGCCAATACGGGCGATACGCCCCTGCGCGTCGGCGCGTGCTGGCCGTCCGACGCGGGACATGACTATGCGTCCATCGCCGAACATGGCTTCACCGCGCGGCTGATGAACGTCGGCGGCGTCCCGACGCTGGTTCAGGAGGGGCAGGCATGAGAAAAAGCAATTACGATAAGCGTCCTGTCCTCCATGTGCGGACAAAGGGCGTCAGCGCATGGCAGGGCTGGGAAGCTATCGGCGCACAGCTGCGCAAAGCCATTGCGGGCAAGCCTGACGCCGTCGTTTGCGTGGACTGCTATCACGGCGTGTGGGAGGTGGATGTGCTGAGCGCGCTGACAGAGCAGCTGAACCCGTCGCGCGTCTTCTGCACGGCACAGGCGACGCTCCCCAAAGAGCAGGTCAATGCCATGCTGAAAGACCACCTGACCGATGACCGTGTGTTCGGCATCATGGCGCACTACCGCATCGAGCAGTTCTTCGACATGGAACGGGTAGCGGTGCTTCGGCAGGAAATCGCATTGGTGCACGGTGTCCGGCTGGTGTTCGGCGTCGGCGCGGCGTTGCTGTGCGAGCATCCCGATGTACTGGTGTATGCGGACATGGCGCGCTGGGAAATCCAGCTCCGCTTCCGCTCCGGCAAACTGGCAAACTGGCTCAATGACAACTACGGCGAAGACCCGCTGCGCAAATATAAGCGCGGCTACTTCATCGAATGGCGCGTCCTCGACCGCCACAAGCGGACGCTGCATTCGCATATTGACTACCTGCTGGACACCAACGACGCCGAGACGCCCCGCATGATGACCGGCGACTGCTACCGCGATGCGCTCAAACAGGCGGTCACGCAGCCCTTCCGCGTTGCGCCGTATTTCGACCCCGGCGTCTGGGGCGGGCAGTGGATGAAGTCCGTCTGCGGGCTTGACCCGGAAAAGCCCAATTACGCATGGAGCTTCGATGGTGTGCCGGAGGAAAACAGCCTCCTGCTGGATGTGGACGGCATCGTCGTGGAAACGCCCGCCATCAATCTGGTACATGAGGAAGCTAAAGCGCTCTTGGGTGACAAGGTTCACGCGCGCTTCGGCACGGAATTCCCGATTCGCTTTGACTTTCTGGACACCATCGGCGGCGGAAATCTGAGCTTGCAGGTGCATCCGCTGACCGAGTACATTCAGGACACGTTCGGGATGCACTACACGCAGGACGAAAGCTACTACATCCTCGACGCGGCGGAAAACGCCGACACGCATGTCTATCTGGGCTGCAAGACGGGCATTCAGCCGGAAAAATTCCAGAAGGCGCTGGAAGACAGTCAGCAGACCGGGCAGTTCGACGCGGAACGCTTCGTCAACGTTATCCCGGCGAAAAAGCACGACCACTTCCTGATTCCCGCCGGAACAATACACTGCTCCGGCAAGGACTGCATGGTGCTGGAAATCAGCGCGACGCCCTATATCTTCACCTTCAAGCTCTGGGATTGGGGGCGCCTTGGGCTGGATGGACGCCCGCGCCCGATTCACCTTGCGCATGGCATGAAGAACATTCAGTTCGACCGCGATACAGACTGGGTGCAGAAAAATCTTGTCAACCGCGTGGAGGTGATTCACGAGGAAGAGGGCATCCGCGAGGAACGCACCGGGCTGCACGAGCGGGAATTCATTGAGACGCGGCGGCACTGGTTTGACCGGAAGGTGGAGCATGAGACAGGCGGAAGCGTGAATGTGCTGAATCTGGTGGAAGGGGAAGAAGCGGTGGTAGAGAGTCCGGAGGGGAAATTTGCGCCGTTTGTGGTGCACTATGCGGAGACGTTTATTGTTCCGGCGGCGGTGGGAAGGTATACGGTTGCACCGCATGGGAAGAGCGTTGGGAAGCGTCTGGCGACGGTAAAGGCGTTTGTGCGAGTATAGAAAAGGGGTTTAGGCGAAGCGCCAAAAGGCTAAACACGCGGAAGAATTATGGTAGTGAAGTCAACTCAATCGCGCGAAAGGGGTCAAGGGGGAAATTCCCCCTTGCGGAGTCCAGAGGCAGCGCCTCTGGTAGGGTTTGGGGCAACGCCCCAACTGTTCCTCGTCAAACCTACTCAAAGGGAACAGTCAACAAAGGCGCAGGCAGCGAAGCGTCCCTGCCAGTAACTTTGCGCGTCCTCAGACGCGCCCCCCAAGCTGCTTTTCCAGCATCTATGCTGTGTCGCGCCAGATGGGCGCGACCGAACTGCTGGTCTTGCGACCATAGCTGCTTTTTCCCGAACGCAGGGGTTTCGCCTCTGCGGAGGCGACCAAAGGGCAATGGAAACAGACGAAGTCTGCGATCGTCCTTTGGAAACCTTCGGCGCGGTCGCTCCCATGTTTCTTGATTTTTTCCGCGGCTGAAAAAGCCCTTTTATTACTTGACTTTTCATGCAGCAACCATTTTGTTTAATCTGAACGGTATTTTGAGAAGAGGAAAACACATGAAACTTGATTTTGACCCCGGATTCGATATTACGCCGCTGTCGGTGGATGAGGGCTTCCGGCTGGGGGCGGACTGCTTTGATAAAGGCACGGAGTTCCGCAAGCTCGACAGCGTCCGCAAGAGCCTTCGCGACCCGAATTGCGATGGGCCGGAAAACGTCTATGCCATCATGATGGACGTCGGGCGCAAGACGGACTTGCCCGCCATGCAGCAGCGGATGCTCCTCTATGGCGTCGTGACGTATGCCGCCGGGCAGTTGGGCGATGAACCCATCCGCAGTCAGGGGCATATTCATAAGGTTTCCGCGCATTGCGGGTGGTCTACGCCTGAGGTCTATGAGATTTGGACGGGCAAAGCTGTGATTTATATGCAGGAATCGGGGCAGGATGACCCCGGACGGTGCTTCGCGGTTGAGGCAGGCGCGGGCGATGTGGTGATTGTGCCGCCGGGGTGGGTTCATGCCACCATCAGTGCTGACCCCAAACAGCCGCTGACTTTCGGCGCATGGTGCGACCGCGATTATGGCTTTGCGTACGCCGACGTCCGCCGTCATGGGGGCATTGCGTGGTTTCCGCTGCTGACGGCGGAGGGCAAACTTCGCTGGACACCCAATCCCGCTTATCATACCAGTCAGTTGACCATCAAGCCTCCGCGCGATTACAGCGATTTGGGGCTGGAAAAAGGCAAGTCGATTTACCGCCAGTTCGAGGAAGACCCGGATCGGTTCCTGTTTGTGTCCGACCCGGCGCGCGCGGCGAATATCTGGAAGAATTACATCCCGTAAGGGAGAAAGGGCAAAAGTATGCAGTTTCCGAAAGACTTCCTGTGGGGAACAGCAACGTCCTCCTATCAGATTGAGGGTGCAGTGAATGAAGACGGCAAGGGCAAATCCATCTGGGACGTATTCACGCACGTACCAGGCACGGTGAAAGACCGCTCGAACGGCGATGTGGCGATTGACCACTACCATCGCTTCCGCGAGGACATCCGCCTGATGGCAAAGATGGGGATTCGCAACTACCGCTTCTCCATTTCGTGGGGGAGAATCCTCCCTGACGGCACGGGCGCGGTCAACGAAAAGGGACTTGCGTTCTATTCCGAGCTGGTGGACTGCCTGCTGGAAAACGGCATCCGCCCCTTCTGCACGCTCTATCACTGGGATTTACCCTATGCACTGCATTTGCGCGGCGGATGGCTGAGTCCTGATATGCCGGAATGGTTCGCAAACTATACGACCATCGTCGCGGATGCGCTGGGCGACCGCGTGAAAGATTTCATCACCATCAATGAGCCGCAGTGCATCATTGGTTCAGGGTACGCGCTGGGCGTTCACGCGCCAGGGCTGAAATGCTGCGCGGCGGACATCGTTCGCGCGGCGCATCACCTGATGCTGGCGCACGGCCGCGCGGTTCAGGTGCTTCGGGCGCACGTCCCCGGCGTTCGCGTCGGCTATGCCCCCTGCGGCGACCCGTGCGTGCCGTATACGAATTCGCCGGAGGACATCGCCGCCGCCCGCAAGGAGTATTTCACCGTCCATATTGACGAGAAAGTCGGGCCTGCGTGGAATATTGCGTGGTTCTCTGACCCGGTGATGCTGGGGCAGTACCCGGCGGATGGGCTGGTCGGCTACGAGCAGTACCTTCCCGACGGCTGGCAGGAGGACTTGAAGACCATCCAGCAGCCGCTGGACTTCTACGGGCAGAACATCTATCAAGGGCAGTGGTGGCGCAGGGGGGCGGACGGCAAGCCGGAGCATGTGCGCTACCCGGCGGGTCATCCGCATAACGCCTTGGAATGGCCCATCAATGAAGACGGGCTGTACTGGGGGCCGCGCTTCCTCTATGAGCGCTATCATACGCCGATTCTGATTACCGAAAACGGCATGGATGCCCACGATGCGGTCAGTCTGGACGGCAAAGTGCATGACCCGAATCGGCAGGACTACATGCACCGCTATCTGCGCGCGCTGGGTCAGGCGGTAGCGGATGGTGTGCCGGTGCTGGGCTACTTCTACTGGAGCTTCTTCGATAATTTCGAGTGGGCGCATGGGTATCAGGAGCGCTTCGGTCTGGTTTATGTGAATTATCAGACGCAGGAGCGCATTTTGAAGGACAGCGCATACTGGTATCAGCAGGTTATGGCAACGAACGGAGAAAATTTGTAAAAAACGCGAAATTAAGCAGGAAGGACGATCCTTATGAGCGAAATTAAGATAATTAATGGACAATCCCTGCCGAATATCCCGTGGCAGGAGCGCCCGGCCGACCTTGAAGAAGGTGCGGTGCTGTGGCGCTACACCGAAAACCCCGTCATGGGGCGCAATCCCACGCCGAAAATCGGGCGCATTTTCAACAGCGCGGTCGTGCCGTGGCAGGATGGGTATATCGCCGTGCTGCGCGGCGAGCAGGTCAATGGCGTGCCGCATGTGTATCTGGGACGCTCCAAGGACGGCATTCACTGGAATGTAGACCGCGAGCGCGTGCAGTTCGTGGACGAAAACGGCGAGCCGTGGATGCCTAACTACGCCTATGACCCGCGTCTGGTGAAGGTGGAGGATACTTACTATATCATCTGGTGTACGGACTTCCACGGCGCGGCTATCGGCATGGCGAAGACGAAGGACTTTAAGCATTTCACGCGCATGGAGAACCCGTTTATCCCCTATAACCGCAATGCCGTGCTCCTCCCGCGGAAAATCGGCGGCATGTACAAGATGCTGTCGCGCCCGTCGGACTCCGCGCATACGCCGTTCGGGGACATCTTCCTCTCCGAAAGCCCCGACCTGATTTACTGGGGACGCCACCGGCATGTGATGAGCCGCGGCCCGATGTGGTGGGAAGCGGTGAAAATCGGCGCGGGCGCCTGTCCGATTGAGACGACGGAAGGCTGGCTGATGTTCTTCCACGGCGTCGCCAGCACCTGCAACGGTTTTGTGTACTCCATGGGCGGCGCGATTCTTGACCGGGACGAGCCGTCGAAGGTGCTGTACCGGTGCGAGAATTATCTGCTGACGCCGGAAATGCCCTATGAAGTCAGCGGCTTCGTGCCGAATGTCGTCTTCCCCTGCGCGACGGTTCAGGATGCGGACACCGGGCGTATTGCCATCTATTACGGCTCGGCGGATACCTGCGTCGGGCTGGCGTTCGGGTATGTGGACGAGATTGTACAGTACATCAAGGACAACAGCGTCCTGAATCCCGACGACGGCGTGGCATTTGAGAAATTCTGATACCGCGGAGGAAGAACCTATGAATCCCTTTCGCCGCCCCAACGTGCTGCTGATTTATACTATTTCCAAATGAGAATGCGCCAAAATGCGAAGCGAATTTTTCATTCTGGCTAACGGGAGTGAAACGCAGCGTAGCAGCGCTACGCTAAGTGGAACGACCGGACGCCAGAATGGAAAAGGCGCGAGCAGATGGTGCAGGTGAATTCGGAAATAGTATTATACCGACCAGCAGCGCGGCGAACGGCTTCGGGCACTATCCCGGCGGGTCTATCAGCAATGAAAAAGGAGAATCAGTCATGAAGGACGCATGGTGGAAGGAAGCCGTCGTCTATCAAGTCTATCCGCGCAGCTTCATGGATGCAAACGGCGACGGCATCGGCGATTTGCAGGGCGTGACGTCGCGGCTGGACTACTTGCAGGAGCTGGGCATCGATGTGATTTGGCTGTCGCCTGTGTACCAGTCCCCGAACGTCGATAACGGCTATGACATCAGCGATTATCAGGCGATTCAGCCGGAATTTGGGACGATGGCGGACTTCGATGAGCTGCTTAAACAGGCGCATCGGCGTGGCATTCGCATCGTGATGGACTTGGTTGTCAACCACTCGTCCGACCAGCATCCGTGGTTCGTGGAGAGTCGGAAGAGCAAGGATAATCCTTATCGCGACTACTATATCTGGCGCGAACCGAAAGCGGACGGAAGCGCGCCGAACAACTGGGGTTCGTGCTTCGGCGGATCGGCGTGGCAGCTTGACCCGGAAACAAACATGTACTATCTGCACCTGTTCGCGCCGCAGCAGCCCGATTTGAACTGGAAGAATCCGAAACTGCGCGACGACGTGTACCGCATGATGACATGGTGGTGCGACAAGGGCGTGGACGGCTTCCGCATGGATCAAATCAGCGCGATTTCCAAGATGGACGACATGCCGGACGGGCCTGTGTCCCCCGGTCAGCAGTATGGCAATTACGGCCCGTACTGCATCAACGGCCCGCATGTGCATGCGTATTTGAAGGAAATGAACGCGCGGGTGCTGTCCCGCTATGACCTGATGACCGTGGGCGAAACGGCGGGCGTGACCATCGAGGAGGCACAGAAGTACGCCGGAGAAGATTCGCATGAGCTGAGCATGGTCTTCCAGTTCGAGCATGTGGACGTCGCCGGAAAATACGGGGCGTGGCGCACGGAACAGATTCCGATGCTGTTCCTGAAAAAGGTACTGAGCAAATGGCAGACGGAGCTGCACGGCAAGGCGTGGAACAGCCTCTTCCTCGGCAACCACGACCAGCCGCGCACCGTGTCCGCGTTCGGCGATGACCGCCCGCAGTGGCGCGTCCGCAGCGCGAAAATGCTGGCAACCTGCCTGCACATGATGGAGGGCACGCCCTACATTTATCAGGGCGAAGAGCTGGGCATGACGAACTGCCCGTTCCAGTCGCTGGACGAGTTCCGGGATATTGACAGCCTGAACGGGTATCGCCGCTGGGTGACGGACGGGCCGCTCACGCACGACGAGTTCTTCCCCTACCTGCTGTTCAAGAGCCGCGACAATGCCCGCACGCCCATGCAGTGGGACGACAGCACGAATGCCGGATTCACCTGCGGCACGCCGTGGATTCGCGTCAATCCGAACTACACGGAAATCAACGCGGCGGCTGCGATGGCTGACCCGGATTCAACGTTCTACTACTTCCAGAAGCTCATCCGCCTGCGCAAGACACACCCTGTGATTGTGCATGGGCGCTATGAACTGCTGGAAAAGGACGACCCGGCACTGTTCATTTATACGCGCACGCTGGATGATGCGCAACTGCTCGTGATGTGCAACTTCAAGGAGCAGACGCGAGAATGGACGATGCCGGCGGGCTTCGCGGGCGCGCAGGTGCTGATTTCCAACACCGGGCGGACACAGCAGACGGAGCAGACCATCACCTTGCAGCCTTATGAAGCACTGGTGCTTCTGAAATAACATTGACGGGATAGAAAGGAGAATTTCAGATGAAAATGGAACTGGGTGCGCAGACATTTACCGTGCGGGACTATATGCAGACGACGTGGGACTTCCGGGAGGCGATGAAGCGTATTGCGGAAATCGGCTATACCTGCGTGCAGCTGTCGGCGGTGGGCAATGTGCCGGTTCAGGCGCAGCGGGACATCTGCGATGAATTCGGGTTGAAAATCGTTCTGACGCATACGAACCCGGATCGCATGATTGCCGACCCGGAGGGCGTCATCCGCGACCATGACATCCTCGGCTGCGACTACATCGGCATCGGCATGATGAACCCGAAGTACCAGCGCGCGGAGTGGATTGACCAGTTCGCGAAAGACTTCACGACGCCCGCGAAGAAGATGCGCGATGCGGGCAAACTGCTGATGTACCACAATCACAATCTGGAATGGACGCGCCTGCGCGACGGCCGCCGGATTATGGACGTGCTGCTGGAACAGATGCCGGCGGACTTGATGGGCGTGACGCTGGATACCTACTGGGTGCAGGCGGCGGGCGCGGATGTGCTGGAATGGATTGACATCCTGCAAAACCGCATCCCCTGCGTCCACCTGAAAGACATGTCCGTGAACGGCTTCGACCAGCGCAAGGCGGTCGTCGGCGAGGGCAATCTGAACTTCCCGAAGATTCTGGAAAAGCTGCAAACGCTGGGCAAGACGAAGTACATGCTCGTCGAACAGGACGACTGCTACGGCGAAAGCGCGTTTGACTGCTTGAAGCGCAGCTATGACAATGTGAGAAAGATGGGGTATTGAGCGATGGCAAAGGTGAAATTGGGTATTATCGGCGTCGGCAATATGGGCACGGGTCACAGCAAGAACTATCTGGACGGCTTGATGCCAGAAATCGAAATCACGGCGGTGGCTGACCGTAATCCGGCGCGCCGCGAGTGGGCGAAGGAGAATCTCCCCGGCGTGAAGGTTTTTGAGGAGGGCGTAGATCTCATCCATAGCGGAGCGTGCGAAGCCGTGCTGATTGCCACGCCGCACTATCAGCATCCGCCGCTGGCGATTGAAGCATTCAAAAACGGGCTGCACGTCATGGTGGAGAAGCCCGCCGGGGTCTACACCCTGCAAGTACGCGAAATGAACGCCGAGGCGGACCGTCACCCGGAGTTGACTTTCGGCATGATGTTCAACCAGCGCACGAATTGCACCTACCGCAAGATGCACGAGCTGATTCACAGCGGCGCAATCGGTGACTTAAAGCGTGTCAATTGGATTATCACCGACTGGTACCGCACGCAGTTCTACTATGATTCCGGCGCATGGCGCGCAACGTGGGCGGGCGAAGGCGGCGGTGTGCTGCTGAACCAGTGCCCGCATCAGCTGGATTTGGTGCAGTGGCTGGTGGGACTGCCGTGCAAGGTGCGGGGTTTCTGCCACGAGGGCAAGTGGCACAACATCGAGGTCGAGGACGACGTGACCGCCTATTTCGAGTACCCGAACGGCGCCACGGGCGTTTTCATCACCACGACCGCCGACGCCCCCGGCACGAACCGTTTGGAGATTACAGGCACGAAGGCGACGCTCATCTGTCAGGACGGCAAGCTCATCATGAAGAAGCTGGAAATGGACGAGCGTGAATGGTGTGCGACGTGTCAGGAAGGCTTCCGTACGCCGTCCTACGAAACAATCGAGGTCGAGACGGACGGGCAGAACGGGCAGCATCCGGCGGTGCTGAACGCGTTTGCGGCGCATATCCTGCGCGGCGAACCGCTGGTCGCGGACGGACGTGAGGGCATCAACGGACTGATGCTGTCCAATGCGATTCATCTGTCCTCGTGGCTGGGGCATCCGGTGACTTTGCCGATTGACGAGAAGCTGTTTTTGGAGAAGCTCAATGAACGTCGGGCAACGTCGCGGGTAAAGACGGGGGAAAGCGTTTTCAGTGATACAAATGGGACATATGGGTCAAAGTAAAGAGGAGCTCCAAACACGAGGATAAACACGCGGGCAAAGCATGATAACGCGACCAACTCATACTATTTCCAAATGAGAATGCGCCAAGATGCGAAGCGAATTTTTCGCGCTGGC
>OION01000188.1_pt1 | contig 17977 bp, 9 predicted proteins | sample 1585561 | NCBI WGS metagenome assembly OION01 (sample SAMN02674699, study PRJEB24791) | human gut metagenome, SKBSTL042 | isolation source: stool | host: Homo sapiens | place: USA | reverse complement strand
CTACGGGGGAAGTGAAATGTATTGATGAGGAGATTCCGTTTGAGATTCCAAAGGGATGGGAATGGAGTAAACTGTCAAATGTTATAGAACTGCTATCAGGGCAAGACTTTATTCCTGAAAAGTATAATTCGAGTAATCAAGGAATTCCCTATATTACAGGAGCAAGTAATATTGTGAATGGGAATTTGGTAATAAATCGTTGGACTGAAACTCCTACGGTAATAGGAAAATTAGGAGATTTACTTATTGTTTGTAAAGGTTCAGGAGTTGGGAAAATGTGCATCTGTAATGTAGATAAAATACATATTGCTAGACAAATTCAAATTATTAGAAATTTCTCCAATGCGATAAGTCTATCATATGTTAAATCTGTAGTTGAAGCTAATTTGCAAACGATAATTTCTAATGCACAAGGTGTTATCCCTGGAATTAGCCGTGAGCATATATTAAATCTTCTAATTCCACTTCCACCTACTAACGAGCAATATGAAATAGATAAAAAACTTCAAGAAATATTACCTGTTATCGATCGATATGCAAAATCTCAAGAGACATTAGATAAATTAAATGTAGAGCTTCTAGGAAATCTCAAAAAATCCATCCTACAAGAAGCTGTTCAAGGTCGGCTTGTACAACAAATAGCAGAAGAAGGAACTGGCGAAGAGTTACTTGAACAGATAAAATTGGAAAAGCAGCAACTCATTAAAGAAGGCAAGTTGAAGAAGTCTACTTTGACTGATTCTGTTATCTTTCGTGGTGACGATAACAAGTATTATGAGCAGGTAGGTAAAAAGTGCTTGGATATAACAGAACAGATACCTTTTGAAACTCCCAAGAATTGGGTATGGACAAGACTTTCTCATATTGCAAACATTTACACTGGCAACAGTATTAGTGAAACTGAAAAGAAATCAAAATTTACAGATGTTATAGGACGTTATTATATTGGAACTAAGGATGTTGATTTTAATAATCGGATTATTTACGATAATGGCATTGCGATTCCGAAACAATATGAACCTGATTTTAGACTTGCTCCCAATAACTCAATATTGATGTGTATTGAAGGTGGAAGTGCCGGAAGAAAAATTGCAATACTGAATCAAGATGTATGTTTTGGGAATAAGTTATGTTGTTTCTCACCATTTGTTGGAATCGGGAAATACATGTACTATTATCTACAGTCACCATCGTTCTTTGAACTATTTAACCTAAATAAAACGGGCATTATAGGTGGTGTAAGTATAGCAAAAGTAAAAGAAATATTAATACCATTACCTCCGATTAAAGAACAACAACGCATTGTTGCTCAAATAGAAAAACTATTTGAGCAACTGCGATAGTTCATTTATCCGTTCTGCAATACGCTGCTGTTCTTGATAAGGTGGAATACCAATAGGCAGATTGTAGAATAACTCTTTATTGAGGTGCGGAATAGCCGCACCTCTTTTTGAATTTCTCAAATCCTCTTTATAGAACAGAATGAAAGCCAAAATATATGGTTTCCATATAGCCGAAGAAAGCCATAACTGTTTGAATGTACTCCCCATATACCCATCTTGCGGAACAGTGAAAACTTCACCTGAATTTTCACCATCTACAAGAATGATGTTATCTCCGGCATAGACAAATTTTCCTTTCTCTACAATGGTAGCAGATGATTTACCACGTAGGTATTTTGCATCCAGACAGATGCCCTTTCCGTTTCTTTTTTCACCGTCTATCAGTTGGCATATGTCTTTCAAACGTAGCACAGACCAAATGTTAGGATATTCAAAAGGAAGCTCAATCTCAACGGTTTGCGCATTTATCCTCTCATAATACTTGTTATCGTCACCTTTATAGATAACAGAATCAGACAGGACAGACTTCCTTAACTTACCCTCTTTTACGAGCTTTTGTTTCTCCTGCCGTATCTGCTCAAGTAATTCTCGTGCAGTTCCTTCTTCCGAAATCTGAGGGACGAGTTTACCCTGTATTGCTTCTTGAAGAATTGTTTTCTTTAGCCTTTCGCCAATAGTTGAATTCAGAGAATTCAATTCGCTTTGAAATTTATCATAATTATCTACGATTGGCAAGACTTCCTGTAATTTATCGCATATCCTATCTTGTTCCTTACGTGGTGGTATCGGAAGAAGTTTCGATTTTACATAATCGGATAAAACTCGTTGTTGTCCTGCAGTACCCTTGTATTTTGCTTCTTTGATAAAGAAGTCTGATTTAAGGATATATAGAAGATACCATCGAGCAAATGTATCAGCATATATCCTGATAACATTTAATTCTGTTGTTGCTGTTGCAATATTGCTTGGAACATCGCCAAGGATAAACGATTTCCTATTTTGGAAGCAGGGAGTAATTTTGGCATAAGCAATATCGCCCTTTTGCATTTTCGTAAAACCAGATTTGACATTCCTCCAATATCGTTTCTCAAAAGTATAAGAACTTCTATAACCTGCATCAATCAAAGCCATTGGCATAAAAGCAACTTCGAAATTATCTTCACAGATAACTTGTGGCGAATGATTGACTATATTCCCAAATCTTGCCCATTCCCACCCCTTTGGAATCTCAAACGGAATCTCCTCATCAATACATTTCACTTCCCCCGTAGCGAGAAACTTCTCATAATAGGAACTCAATGAATTTGTAAATACCATACATTATTAATGATAGTGAATTGTTTAACTAATAATGTATCAGACATGAACATTGAAAATTTTGGAACGTATCTTCGTCAAGGGAATATGGCGGAGAACACGATTGCGGCTTATCTATATGCCGTAAAAGAGTATTATTCCCGACATAAGGAACTGAACAAGCGCAACCTGCTTGTTTATAAGACTTATCTCATTGAAAAATTCAAGCCTAAAACCGTAAATCTACGTATTCAGGCAATGAACAAGTATCTTGACTATATGAATAAATCTCGTTTGAGATTAAAATCCGTCAAGGTACAACAGCGTAGTTATCTGGAAAATGTAATCAGCAATGCCGACTACGCTTTTCTGAAAAACAAACTAAAAAAGGAAGAAAACCAAGAATGGTATTTCGTAGTTCGTTTCCTTGCTGCTACAGGTGCACGAGTCAGTGAACTAATACAAATGAAGGTGGAACACGTGCAGATAGGTTATTTTGACATCTATACCAAAGGTGGCAAGATACGTCGTATCTATATTCCTAAATCACTCCGCAAGGAAGCTACGGAGTGGCTCAATAGCACCAATCGTACAAGCGGTTATCTATTCCTCAATCGCTTTGGCGAGCGTATCACCACCAGAGGTATTGCCCAACAGTTAAAAAACTATGCCACAAAATATGGTTTGAACGAGAAAGTGGTTTATCCTCATTCGTTCCGCCATCGCTTTGCCAAGAATTTCTTGGAGAAGTTCAACGATATTTCTTTACTTGCCGACCTGATGGGGCATGAAAGCATTGAAACCACTCGTATTTATTTGAGGCGTAGCAGTGCCGAGCAACAGGAAATTGTGGATAAGATTATAACTTGGTAAAGGCAATTTATCTGCGTTGCTGTGAGTTTTTCGTCTTCTGTTCTCCCCAAGGGAGTTCAGAGGATGAACCTCCGCTACCAGTTCCGACATGGACTTGCGCCTGACCACCTGCGGCAAGTTCAAAAGCCACTCCAAGTAGGTTGGCTTGTGCTTCATTGACCTGTTCCTGAGGCTCAAACACATCATTTATCAATTCATAGATGGTAGCTTCGTCTTTGGTGAAACTTTCCCATATCGGATTGAGCCAATCAACATGTTTTATAGAGTCGTATTTCTCATTACCTACCTGTGTCCAAATATGCAGACTGGGCTTATTATAATTGGGAATGAAATGGTGGATAAGTTCCGCCCCGGATGACAGACTGTAACGCTGAGGGTTAGCCTTACGGTCGAGCTGGTCAATGCGTAGATTCAACTTTTCTATAACAGAATCCTTTGCTTTGGATTGTCGGCCTGTTTTTTCTGCCATACGTATAGCCTTGTCTATCTCTTTCTGATAGCCGTTCCTTAATTGTTCAATCTCTTCCCTATGTTTTTCTTTCAGTTGAGACTTTTCAGACATTAGGGTTTTAATCTGATTTTTGAGTTTGGCAATCTGCTCATCCCTACTCGCAAGCTCTTTTTTCGCTTTAGCCAAATCCCCCTTGCCGAACCACGAAAGGATTGTGTTTTTCCCCTCTTGTGCTTTTTCAATGTCTGCCTGCAATTTGGCGATGTCTTCCTCATACCGATTTATTTGCTGTTTATAGTATTCTGAATTTGCCAGATGTTTTGCTGTAGAACCGACAATGCCACGCTGCAATCCGAATGGCTTCATGGCTGCTGCATAACTGTTCTGGTATTCGTGCAGTTTGCTACGTCGCATAACATCATCTGCCGATAGGCGTGCCCCGGACTTTGTTGCGTACTTCTTCTCACCCTCACGCTTTTTACGAAGTCGTTCTGTTGTTACAATGGGTACGATTGTGGCATGCAAGTGCGGAGTTTTCTCGTCCATGTGCAATACACAAGAAACAAGATTCTCGCTTCCGAAAGTATTTTTCAGCCATTTTAGATTGGCATCTATCCAATTATCCAACTTACCTTCCTTGGCAATCTTCATCATCTGTTCATGTGTTCCGGTCAAGATAATGCGGATGGCTTTCGTCTGGTTCTTGCCAACCTTGCGATGCAGTCTGGCATGGTCTATCCGATGTTGTATAGCATCCGTCCGGTTCTTCACCCCGGCAGGAAATACAACCAGTTCCCGATTGAGGTGCGTCCTATTTGCATCGGCATTGATGGGTACATATTTTTCCCTCTTGGCATCCTTCCTTTCTATATGGCATGACATACCAGAATCATTACCACTGCCACGTTGAAGGTGGCAGACTGCGTATTGCGTATTACTCATATCTTATTTCCTTTTATTGTTATACACTGATTCTTTGGTTGTAAAATCCCGCCTTTTGTGCCACAGGCATCCGGGTGTCGAGAGGGTATCCCTCCGCTTATGGGCTTTTTTACTGCCACTAGGAGAGTGAAAGCGGTGAAAATGCCCTAATAAGCTACGGGATTTTACAAACCCTTTCCCAAAGACAGCGAGCTGTCCTATTCATCTTTTTATTACATCTGTTCTACATCCACTAACTCCAATTTCAATTCATCAATGAGCATCTGCAAAGCCGGATTACGTTGTATCATTTTGGAGAGTATTATTTGCGGAGTATCTTTCATCAGAAGGAAATCTGCAATGTCCAATCCTTTTTTTCGTTGTTCATCTGTAGCGCATTGTTCCAGACTATCACTCAATACAACTTTGGAACATACGGAAGTAAGCAAAGGCATTTTGGTTTGCCAAACTTCTTTTGCTCCCAAGTCTGGGCATAGCATAACTGGCCTTCCTTTCAAAATACTTATCACATCAGGCTTGAAACATCCGTGCATTCCACCGGTAGCCAACCATATAAACTCCGGCATATAATGGGTCGCTACCAAAGCGGATTTTTCGCTTTCCACAATAGCTACTGGTTTGATCGGATTATCAGACAACAGATGTTCGCCAAACAGACATTGCTTCAAATGGTAATTTTGGAAATTTAGTTCCGTATGTACCCAACTTATATAACTTCTTGGCTCTTTTATCCGATGTCCTGTTTTTGAATCATACAACATTATTTTTCCTGTTCGTACATTACCCTGCCAATCAATTTGCCAATAGACGGTAGAACCGCCCCACTTCTTTGATGTACCAACATGATACAGTTGGAATATCCGGGAAGTCTCGTCTTTGCCCAATACTCCGGATAGGTAAATGTACAATGGATTCATGCCATAGTTGGTAAGAGTACGTTCCATTAGTTCATTGTCAACAAAAGAGGTAGGAGATGGCAAATGAGACTTAGGCTTGTCGACTTCAACGAAATCATCCTTTTTGTAATCCATCACCATTGGGTTATCATGAAAATAATCTGATGGAGTGTAATGGTATTGACAAGATTGTTCATGGTCGCATCTGCCTACATAATCAGGAAAAGTTATTTCTCCTTGACTATCTATGTACTTGACAAAGCATTGCTTCTTTCCACACTTCGGGCATGAAAGTTTTGAACCACGCTTATATTTTTGAAGAGAAAATCTATATTCAGCCATACTTCTTTGTTTTGTTATTGCAGTCCATGCAACTTGCACTTATTGCAGTTTTGCAGAAATCCTATGTAAGCGCAAAGTGCAAACTGCAACAACTGCAAACTGCAAAAGGTGTCGTTTATTGCAGTTTCTCATATTCACCTCGCTTTACCTTCTTGATAATCTTATTCGTGGCAAGATTAACCAAAGAGTACATCACCGACCTTTCCGACAACCCTACTTCTTTTCCGGCTTGAATAGCATCGGCAGTAGTGAAAGTTGCGGAAAGGCAATCAAGCAATTCTCTCTTTTGTGGTTCAACGCTCTCTCTCAGCATATATCTTTGAATGTTGGTATAACAGTTCTCAAAGTATTCACTCAATGCAATAGCTGATTTGGTTGAGTCAATATCCACAAAATCCTTGTGTGCTTCATTGCAAGCCCAGCGAAGAATCTGCAAGACTAAAGCCAAACGAGCCGTAATCATGGGAGCCTTAATCACTCTGCTATCCACCAATCCATCATCTTGGATTTGATTAACAGCCCGAATCGCATTATTGCGCCAGTTTGTAAAATAGGCTTTGGCTTCCGAAGAAAATTCCAGTACATTATGTATGGCTCTGTCATCTTCATTCTCTGTAAATGGCAAACTAATCACCTTATTTATAATAGAATCCCACATAGATGAGTATTTACCAAAAGTTGATACGGAAGAATCTTCATCCAAGCCCCAATCTGAAATTTCCTGAGACGATGGATAAACAAAAATTATTCTGTCTATCAGCCCATTGTCTTTATATCCTTTCTCTATTAGTTCGTGCATACGTGTCGTTTGCATCGTGCCGACAATATTTATAAAAGGATGCTCTATATGAATAGGTACAGGGATGCTGCACCTTGAAACATCCAATGGCTTTCCGCTGAATGCAGTCAATAACTGTTCAATGAGTTGCCCTTTGCTATATTGATTCACGGCATTAAACATTCCCATTATTTCATCCACATATACCACGACACCTCGCTGATTGTCATCCAGCGCACGCATTAAAGCCTCCGGTGTAAAATCGGATATGATGATTCTTCGTAAAACAGGTTTGTCCGGCAGTGAAGAGGATTTGTCTTTTTTGACCTTGTTGTTTTCAATCAAGCTATTATAATGCTCCATATCCAATTTGAATTGCTTGATGATTTTTGCATCATGCTTTCGGATAGGGCGGAATGCGAAATCCAAAGGTGGGGTTTTGCCCATTCCGGGACGACCTACCAATATCATATAGAGGGCAGGATTACTAATCCATCCACCACGAATACGGATATTGACAGCGTTGCCAATAGCGGTTGACACTGCCACCAAAAGAGAAGCCATCATGTACTCAATGGAATAATTTTCTTGCCGTGCTAAAGCCAATATCATATCTTGAATTTTGGCAGGAAAAGCATCCAAAGGAATCTTGCTTTCAAAGACCCCTTCAAATTCCATTCTGAGTGCATTGCATAAATTGGTTGAATCCATTAGAACCTGGTATTTCTTTTTGACTTTATGAATTGGGCGGCTTCATCCGCCAGTTCCTTCTGCGATTTCCGTTTGCCGTCATGAAGCCATGCGTCAATCTCCGATTTGAGAAACATGATACGCTTCCCTCTCTTATGAAACGGAATCTGGTGGCAACTCGTCCATCCGTAAACGGTCTGTTCCGCCGGATGGCTGGGTAGGTATTCGCACAGTTCTTTCAGGTTCATCCACTGGTCGACAGGCCGTACTTGTGGGATGTTGTTCAGACTGTCAATCTTGGAATCAAGTTTATTGAGCTTGTCCATCATCCATGACATTGCCTTAGGCAAATCTTCAAATGTAATGTTCATGTCTTCCATATCGTTATTAGGTGATTTTGCTGCAAAGTAATGGCAAATTTCAATACTGATTTATGGATGGCAAATATCACATAAAGAAACATCAGCAGGTCATAAGAATCATAAACTATATGCACTGATTATCAGTGCATATAATGACAAATTCCATTATTAGATTTTTTCGTTTATGCCTCTCGACATAAGGGAATCATCATCGAATCATAAGGTTGTGAAGATAAAAATGTATAGAAACAGAAAGCCACCCACATGAAAGATGCAGATGGCTTACAGAATAAGAAATCAATGTCGCTTTCTATACTTAGCGTAAATTATTTTTTAGAAATTTCTTAAGCGAGATTGTAGTTATACCCAATAGCTTAGACTTAAGTTGTAGCCCATTGTCTGATGTAAGCATAATTGGATTCTGTTCTTTATACTTTAATGCGACTGATAATATCATATTGTCAGGTGAACGTTTATCAAAGTCATCTGGCAATAAAGAAGTATCTGCGAACTCGTATAAAATCTCATGCTGTGACTCATTATTAAGATTACGTAAAGCCTTCTCCGCGTTTTGTCTTCGTTCTTCAGTTAATTTGATTTTCATCTTATCGAGCTCATCCGTCATCTTTGCAGACAAGATGATAGGATACTTTCTGTCAATCTTAGAAATAATATCGGGATAGTCCACAAAAACATTAGTATCAATGATATAATAGTTTTTCTTTGTTATACTTAATTCCTTCTTTTTCCGTTCAAATTGAGAAAGGTCAATTTTACCTACAACTCTCAACCCTATTGTGGAGGAGACCGTTGATACTGTTTTTTCTTCAGATATAGGTTGGACTATAGGGGCTGATGATTCTGACTCTTGCAAATTAGTTCTCCATACATTTGTTTTACCATCAAACTTATCACAATTATCTATAAACTGTAATACTGTAGGTGATACAGTGTGAAATTCGTTAAGAGGCATATCTGAAATAATGAGAGTCGTACTAAGCGAACGGCTTGTTGCTACATTAAAACGTCGATCTTCTAGTGCGAAACCCGGATTCCTTCCAGGAATGTATAGAATAGCATAATCAACAGTCATACCTTGGATTCTATCTATCGTTTCGATAGTTATATCCAGTTCAAGGTCAGACGTACAGAAACGTTTCTGCAGTTCCTTTACAGAATCTCTAAAAGGTGTTATGATAGCTAAAGAACGATCAGGGTAAAATTTTTCCAGCTTTTCAATCACATCTCGTATAATAGCATCTGCTTTATCTGAATAAACTCCATTGCGGACATCTAGTGTACAATGGTAAAGTACACCGCCATCTTGTGGAAATAAGACACTATTCGCTTTGGTAAAATCTAAATAGTCTTGCTTCACAGACACAAAACGATTTCCGTAAAAGCATTTTGTAAGGGAGGCTGATCGACTCGTGAGACGGAAAGTGGTTACTATACGATAAGATTTTATCGATGTCCCCAGCACCATAGACTTCAATCCTTCAACTTGTGTTGCCACATTCCACGAATTATATTGTGGATTGTTAAGTTTCACGATAGGTGGCAACTGCATAGGATCACCTACAATTAGGCAATCAATCCCCAACTGCTTAAACGCAACTATAGCCGTGAGAAAAGCCTGAGAAGCTTCTTCTATGACTACCAAATCGTATTGTGGCAAACCATACAGAGTCATCTTCTTTTCGCTAAAAACACTTGACAACTGATAGTTTGTCGCACAGAGCATTTCGCCACCAGGAACCTGCAAGTCGGCAGAGGCAGCTTTTACACCAGACACCTGTTTGCGTTCGTCAATAGAGAGATTTGTCTTGCTGACACGACCTTCCTTCACATACTTCTGCAAAGGCTTCTGCTTTATCAACTCGATAAGACCCTTGTTCGCCATGGTGGTGACGCAGACGGTTTTGCCAGCATCAAGATACGATGAAATCACAGAAGCGATGGTGTAACTCTTACCAGTTCCCGGAGGACCTTGTACGATACAACAATGTTCATTAGCGAGCGTGTCTATGATTGTGTCAGAAATGCCTGTTGGCTTCTGTTCATCAAATGCGAGTTCCTCGGGTGTCCATTCCTCATAATCTATAGTCGGTTCAAGGTTCAATTCATCGTTTGAAGAGAATGCATCCATATAGCTGGCAAGGTTGCGGAAATACTCTACAGGAGGAAATGGATTATGGACGATAAGTGAAAGACTTTTGCCATCAACCAACGCCTTTGACAAGATATCGTACAACTTAAAACTGAATCCAGAGCATGCAACATAGTCATAGTTGGAATCACCAGTATGAACATAGTACATTGGAGTCATGTCAGAACCAGAAGAATGAAAATCCTTATTGTCAACGAACTCATCCCAACGGCAGATCCACTCCGTAACGTGTTCACCTAATGCTTGCTTAGCACCTTTCTTAATTATGCACACGCCCTTCAGAACTTTCAAGCGTGGAGCCATACGACGAGGGCATTTGAGGATAATCATGCCTGTCTCATGCTGAATGGAATCAACATAAGCAAGCGATAATTCACCTGTCTTAAATAAGTTCCGCATCTGCGAGCGATTGATCTTTTGTTGCTCGTCGATAGCCTCTTTCACTTGGTCAGCAAAGAATGACTTATAGTTTGCAAGTTTGATATTGTCAATCATAATCAATAGTCGTTATCGTTGTAATCATCGTTACCATCTTCCGCTTCTGCCATAGCACCAACATAGTGAGCGAATACGGCATCCATATTTGTACGAGCAGCCACACGAATCAAGGTGTATGCAGTACCTTTGGCATCTTCAAGTATGCCTGTATAAAGAGCCCTTACTACATCAACCTTCTCCTTGCCGGTAATCTTGATAACAACATCGTCTTTTTCTACGAGTTTCAGGAATTCCTCGGCGTTGTTAATGTAATGGAAGTTCTTGCCTTGTCCATCAAGATAAACGCAAATCTTCCACTTGTCATCAACCATCTTATTCCATACAGAAGGAGAAATATACATCACGCCACGAGCAGCACTACAAGCATGAATGTATCTGCCATCTTTAAGTTTGTGTACAGTTACATCACTCGCATTACGCACGAACTCTTCCATTGTTTCCTCAGGCTCTGCGTGCATCTCATTTCTGAGGTTCTGGTACAGACGCAACTGAGCAAGATAGTTGGTGTCGGCAATCTGCTCTGGCTTGATGTTACATTGAGCTAAGAGGTCTATTTCCTCCCTCGTTGGTGGTAATGATTCCAGTTCAAGAGGCGTTCCATGTGAGCGAAGGCGTTCTAATTCCTTTTTGGTGAAAATCTTCGGATGCTTACGTGTACGAGGTTTGTAAGGTCTGTCACCAACAGGTTGATAATTCTTGTCCTTATCAACAGATCCCATGTACCCATTACTGTCAGGATCATAATCCTTATGAGGCTTGTTTGATGAAGCGTGAGACGTGTTAGACATATGAGTATTAGAAGACGTTGTGCTGGCATTATCCGTTGTGTCAACATCTTCATCAACGTCAGCTTCTACATCGTCTGTTTCATCTGTGTCATCGTAGTCTTCAATATCCTCTTCATCAACCTGTTCATATGTGTCATACTGACCAAGGTCATTTTCTGGCTCTTCCTCTGCTGTAGATGACGTTGCTTGACCAACTAGTGATTCAGTTTGTTGCGACTGCTGTTGTGGACGAGAGTCAGAAGTTGACTGCTGCGATGCGGTTTGAATAGGTTCTTTTGGTGATGTCTCTGATTCTTCCCCAACTTCAAGTTCGTTAACAGGTCTTGACGTTACATCTTTATTTGGTGCACCAGGCTTGTCATCCTCGCGAATAGTTTTCGTATCGTCAACATGCTGATTTTCTGTTGATGTCTCTGTAGTTGCTTCAGTAGCAGAATCTGTTGGTTCATTCGTAGCATTGCTATAGTAATCGTTTTCTGTTTCGATAGGTTCTTCTTCCTCTGGCTCAACGTTGATGGTCAAATCCAACGATCTGAGATAAGCGCGGAACTTTTCATCGTATGCAAGTGAAGAGCAATACTTTTCGATGCACGCTTCTACAGAAACGCTATCATCAAGAACGTCTTCACATACATTATCATACACGTCAAAACCTACCAGTCGCTTCAATCTACTACAGAACTTTGTAAAGGTACGATTATGCTTCCATGAGCTTACATAATAAAGGTGGTTGTCATCGTTATAGATACGCTCCACATCATTATGTATAGTGTCATAACCGAGGTCTATCTTTTCACATACAACAAAATGATACTGCGACAGCTTTGTATTATAACGTTCGTAGAGTTCTTGGAATCGATCTGGGTTCTCGATAGCCGACAAGATAAGCAGACGAGGTCTGAGTATGGCAACCATATCAGCTGTTTCATCTTGTTTGCCTATAGGTGTTGCCACAAAATCAGAACTTGTCAGACATTTTATCTTCAGCATGTTGCAGACCTTGACAAACGAATCTGTATCATAAGGGAAAGCACTTGTCTGCATAACAAACTCATCGCCACGGAAGATATTCCTTTCCTGTGTCGCATCTGGATGGATAGCATAAAGTTCCGTAATATGCTTCTTCTGCCCCTTACCATTACGCCATTCTGCAGTTGGCGTTTTACGATAGTTGTCAACCAAAGTCTCATCTTGAATAGGCGAAGACAGCATCCAATTAATCACTATACTGCGGAAATTAGTTTCTTCCTCTCTTGGATGCGTAACACGAGCAAGGTAATAAAGGCAATCTTCAAAAGAGAGAGCTTTACAGAAGTTGATCTTCTCAAATAATTCACGAGCATCACGATTGTCAATAGAGTCAACAATAGCTTTGCAAGGAACCTTCTCTTGCCATTGAGGTACCTTGGCACGAACAGCATAACCAGCTATGTGAGGTGTATACAACAACTCCGGCTTTTGAACAGAATTCTCTGTTGGTATGCACACGCGGTTATTGAAACATCCATCTTCTACCCAGGATTCATATTCGACCAAGCGACGAGAGAAACATTTCGACCAGAAATAACAAGCAAATGTGCGGTTTGCGAGATACTTCAAGTCCTCTCGCGTCATATTCTGATGCACGTTCTCCGCCTTGAAATATTGTTTGATGATATCCTTGTTGCCTTCGAAGATGTAAGTGTCTGAAAGATACGACAATTCAGACACACCATTTGCCTCAAAGTCGCACGTTGGAGAATATTCTGTTCCAAGTGTCAGCTCATGAGCAAGCTTGTATGTCGTTTCATTCGACTTGACCAGATACTTTATCTGCTTACGAAGTGTGTCATTTATGTCATACTCACTCTGTATCTTGACTACTTCACGTACAAACTGAATGTGAATGTCTGCAACGCTATTCTCATCGGCAGTAAACTTTGCAAGATAATCCTTAACCTTTGCGTCAATCCACATTTGCTTTGTGGTAATGAGATTGCGATTACCGTACTCTTCAGAGATAGCATGAAGCAAGTCCTTATTTGCCTTTAGAATATCGGGATGAACCTCGTTGGCAAGAGTGATGTACTTGAATGGCTCAGATACAGAATCCTCATCCATATTGACGATTATTACCTGATCTAGAGTCTTATAACCAGCATATTGAGTGCGAACTCTCAACTGCATAATTTGGTATTTCCTTTCTGCCCATTTATCCTTCAGGTCTTTAAGGTGCTTGGTCATCATCGCTACAACAGAATCCAAAGACTCTACTTCAATAGTTGAAAGCTTAGGCAAGATGTCTGAGAAAAGAATATCCTTGTTATCGGACTTAAGACCGAGTTTCCTGAACAATTTCATCCACTCTGACTTCTCGTTCTCATTGGCGGTTTCGATGTAAGACGAAGACACAAACTGCGCCTCCTTTACATACTTAGTTACCAGCGCCTCAATTTGTCCTTGCTGATAGGTGTCAGAAATGTAAAGCGATACACAATTGATAAGCGCGTTGTTATTGTCAAGCAACGGAATAGTCTTAAACTTATCAACAGATGCAATTTGCTTCTGGTTTACCTTTACCCATCGCCAGAAATCAACGTTATTGTTTATAACATTAACCGATTGACGCAAGTTTGCGTTCTGAGCAAGAATGTCAGTTGTGGTATTGATGTCAAACTTCACAATCTTGAACAGCTGACGCATATCCTGAGAGAAATCATCGGTATATTTCTGTGAGAGCACAACATACATCTTCGGACACCATGCTTTCTCGCACAGAATCTTTGCGTCCTCGTTGTATTCGATATACTGGATATTCAGTTCCCTTGCTCTTACTATGGTTCCGTCATAGGCAAGTAAAGGCATATCCTTGATGTCGTTGAAACTCATAGTATCATCAAAGAGTCTGTCTGCGTCACGCTTCAGGTATTCCAAGAATGTGAGCATAGTTGCCTCGTCAACAAGACCGGCATAGATAACCGCCTTGTTCTTGATTACAACATCTGTGAAGAACGACTTGTCTGTGAAGGTCTTAACGCCAAACTGCTGACGCAAGAACGATTCCAGTTTCTTTACCTCTTCCTTCTCACGACCTTCAAAGTAATCATTCGATAGAGCATACATCATGCTATCCTGCAACCAAGCATGATTGATATTGTCAGCATAGGTGCTGTTCTGAGCATACGCATCCTGATTGAAGTATCGCACGTCATCGTTGCAAAGATATACCTCATTTTTGTGGATGTCAACACAACGCAAGACATAATCCTTGAAAACGTTTTCCTTCAACTGCGCTTCACAACCATACACATATTCAACAAATGCTTTGTTGGCGGCATAATTGTTTTCTATGGCAGCGTTTACTTTTGCTCGGAAATCGGCATCGCCAACTATGACAGTCGTGATGAAGGAGTCCTTGGTAAATTCGTTGAATCCAAGGTTAGCAAATATTGCAGTTATATTATCTTTCTCGTCATCAGCCAGGCTGTCAAAATAGATATGCGATAGTACGTTGATAAGATTCTCGCCCAACCATTTCTCACGTATTAAGCCATGAGCTTCTTCGTTGAAGAAGTAGTGATAATTGGTATAGTCGGTACTTGCACCACCATCCTCGGTAATGTACGGAACCTTTGTCTTGTTAGCCTTTAAATCAACTTCCTTTACTGCAAGATAACGATAGAATGCAACAGAATTGCTTGGTACGTTAAGCAACGCCATAGCATCCTCATTGGATAGAATGTAATCTGTAATCATAGACGCAGCAGAGAAAGACAGGAAATACTTGTCTGCAAATGATTTCCAATTTTCATCTTCCTCAAAATTTGCTCTTGATGCCTCGCAAAGATGCGGTACAAATCTACGCAAGAATCCTATTCCATTACAATTCGTGTCAAAATCATAGTAGAGACTTCCTGCTGTAAACAAATCGCCTTCGTATTCAATAAATATATTTTTCTTCGCAAACTCGTTTAGTTCATCCTCACTCAACCAATGTCTAATAAATCGTGTATTGTTTTCGGGAACTGTCAACCATGTCTGGAAATCAGTTTCCTCACATTTCTTTACAACAGCATCAACCTTTACATCAAGGCTCGAAGGAGAATGCTTGTACAAGAAATCCATGAATGCCTCCGATTGTCTTAACTCGTCAACTGGCAAGGAGTAGTCACCCAACTCCATAAGAATTATGAAGTCTTCGTCTGAAATGACTCCGTTCGCTGTCATGCCAGTCATGTCGTTAATAATATTGTCGATGCATTCAAAGGTTTGTTCACCATCCTTATCCACGCATGGAACAAAAGGCTCTTCTTTTATGAACTTTTCAAATTCTTCCTGGAACTCCTCTATAAACGTCTTATACACGCGTCTCTTCTTGCACTCATCAAAGTCTGGGATAAGTGCAAAGATAGAGTCAAGGTCGTATTTTTTGCTTTCAATAAGCTGCTTGATCCAATAAAAGAACTGTTTACCTGCAATACGAGCAATAACGTGATTGAGCTCGATATCCTCAATATCATCACGCTGTCCGTTGGGCACCATATCGGTATTCATTAGGAAATTGAAGCCCCAATCAGCCCGCTTTGCTGGCAGATAGCAATAAAGTATGGCATCATCAACTGGCATCAACTTTCTTTCAGCTTTCTTGCACGCAAACTTTACCGCAGTCTTACGGAAGTTCATGTACTTCTCAGGTATTTTCTCATAACCATCCGAACGAAGAGAGTCTGGATTTTCCAAGACATCGTTTATCTTATCTGTAATATCCTCAGGAATATCATCTACAAGAGAATCTGATACACACCAGTCTTTATTGTCTTTCTCACGTACAATCGGTTCATCCTGACCATCAATAAAGATGCTAACCTTCTTGATGTTCGGGATAAACAATATGACGCGCTCTGATTCAAATACATCGGTAAACAAATCGATGTAGTTATCATCTCTGTCTTCATCGGTCAGAATTTCCTTATCTCGTGGTTGGAGAGCGAACTTTACTCTGAACTCTTCGTTAGGATGCTGACGGAATACAGACTTGATTTCATTATCGATCTCATTATGTTCCGTCCAGATTGGCAATATCTGCCACGGTGTATTGATTACATCCGTAGCAGACTTGTCGAACCTGAATGTGTAATTACCAGTATTGAGGAGAACATAGTCGTTGTCAAGGAAAACGGTCTTAAAACCAATACCTTTGTAGCCGATGGCTTCGGTATTGTCAGACTTCTCGCCATCATTTATATCACAAATAGCTGCAATATTCTTCGGATTGAAATATTCACCTGTATGCTCGAATGTTAAGTAGTTCTCGGTAATATGGAACTCTACATCAACAGGCAAAGGTTGAATCTTACCATCAATTTTTGTACGACGAGGATAGTCGTTAGCATTCTGCAGCAACTCATAGATGAATACTTCCTTACCGCTTTGTGTAAGTTGCTTTTTGAGAGTATCAAGCGAACGAGCAATCTTCTTTGCAGCACCTGCAGGGTAACGCATAAGGCCCTCGTAAAGACTGCTCACAATGTCTTTGGGGTAAATTGGTGTTATTTCCTCATGCAAGTCAATACTGAACTTGAGAGGATCGGTTTCAAGCAATACCCAAGTGAACTTGTAGTATGCATAGCGGTTGAACTCCTTGTTGCTTCTGAATGAGATAGACAGATTCTTTATACCACGTTCCTTATCTTCAATCTTTGTAAAATCAGTATTACGGATATCTGTTATCGTAAACCAACCTTCATTTCTTTGAGGCGCAAACTGACCAATAAACTGATTGTTCTCAAGACGCAATCTGCGTTTGATTTTAACGACCTCCTCGGAATCTACGTATTGGGTTGCTGCACGATTGTATTGTGGTCTTCTTTGCTCTTCGTGAGATTTTGGCTTAGCTTTTTCAATTACATACCTTATAGGTTTTTCTCCCGAGAAATCTGTCCAGAATGAAAACAATCCAGAATCTGTTAAAAATTCATAGAAATGATCGTACCCCAGATTCTTATAATTGATACCTACTTTTCCAACAGCACGTAAGAAATCATACTGGTTCACCCATCCATCACCCTTGTCAACCAGTTCAACCTTAGGCAAAGATTGATATATCTCACGTAATTTTTCTATTATTGATTTGCTGACCATATTCTATTAGATTTAGTTATTACAAGATCGTCATCATAATTTTCTGATTGTCTGTAGGTACGAGCAACTCCCGAATATCAACTTCAAGTATTCTTGCAGTTTCTACTAGAGTTTCAAGAGTGGGTTGAGTTGTGTTAGTACACCATTTGCTCACTGTAGCCTGATCTTTACCTATTTGGTCAGCAAGCCACTTGTTCGTTTTCTTCTTTTCTACGAGAACTACTTTGATACGATTAATGTTTTTATTTGTTGCCATATAATTACACTCTATTGTCTTATACCTTCAAAGATGCAAAATTATTTCGAAAAACAACAATATATTTTATTGTGACATAAAACTATTTACGTATTTACCTAATAATTTGATTTAGAACCTTAATTCCGCAACACTATTATAAAATATTTTTTTTAAGTACCTGAGCAACAAA
>OION01000058.1_pt1 | contig 47742 bp, 40 predicted proteins | sample 1585561 | NCBI WGS metagenome assembly OION01 (sample SAMN02674699, study PRJEB24791) | human gut metagenome, SKBSTL042 | isolation source: stool | host: Homo sapiens | place: USA | reverse complement strand
TGTGGCTACGGTGCTGGTATCCAACGGTACTTTGAAGATGGGTGACATTGTGCTCGCAGGTACAAGTTACGGTAAGGTGAAAGCCATGTTCAACGAACGTAACCAGCGCATGAAAGAGGCAGGTCCTTCGGAACCGGCTTTGATTCTCGGCCTGAACGGTGCGCCGGCTGCAGGCGATACATTCCATGTAATCGAGACTGAACAGGAAGCACGTGAAATTGCCAACAAGCGCGAACAGTTACAGCGTGAGCAAGGTCTGCGTACACAGAAGATGCTGACGTTGGATGAAGTGGGCCGCCGTTTGGCATTGGGCGACTTCCACGAACTGAATATCATCGTGAAAGGTGACGTGGATGGCTCCGTTGAAGCGTTGAGCGACTCGTTGATTAAGCTGTCTACCGAGCAGGTACAGGTAAACGTTATTCACAAAGGCGTCGGCGCTATCTCCGAATCGGATGTATCTCTGGCTGCCGCTTCGGATGCGATTATCGTAGGATTCCAGGTTCGTCCTTCGGGTGCTGCCGCCAAACTGGCAGAGCAGGAAGGTGTGGACATCCGCAAGTACTCTGTCATCTACGATGCCATTGAAGAGGTGAAGGCTGCCATGGAAGGTATGCTGGCGCCGACTTTGAAAGAACAGGTGACGGCCACTATCGAGGTGCGCGAGGTATTCAACATTACCAAAGTGGGTCTTGTGGCAGGTGCCATGGTGAAGACCGGAAAGGTGAAACGCAGCGACAAGGCCCGTCTGATTCGCGACGGCATTGTTATCTTCACAGGAAATATCAATGCATTGAAGCGCTTCAAGGACGATGTGAAGGAAGTTGGAACAAACTTCGAATGCGGTATCAGCCTGACAAACTGCAACGACATCAAGGTAGGAGACATCATCGAATCTTACGAAGAAGTGGAGGTAAAGCAGACTCTGTAAGCAATATATAAAATCTTCAGGCGCGGATTACACGGATTTCACGGATTGGTTAAGAAAAACCGTGTTTGTCCGCGTAATCCGCGCCTTTTTAATATAGTTATGGCTGTTGTAGATAGTATAATCTTGGTAATAATCGGTGCCGGAGCGCTTGTAGGTTTTATAAAAGGTTTTGTAAAGCAGTTGGCTACCTTGTTGGGACTGGTTGCCGGTCTGGTGGCGGCAAAGGCTTTGTATGCTTCCGTTGCCGAGAAAGTGTTTTCCAGGATTACCGATTCAATGACAGTGGCGCAGGTGCTGGCATTCATTGCTATCTGGGTAGCGGTGCCTCTGGCTTTTGCGTTGATAGCTTCGCTGCTGACGAAGGCGATGGAAGCCGTGTCGCTCGGTTGGCTGAACCGTTGGCTGGGTTCCGGGCTGGGAGCGCTGAAAGCACTTCTGCTGGTGAGTTTGCTGGTGGGCGTTATCGAATTTATAGATTCGGACAATACGCTGCTCAGTCAAACAAAAAAGAAAGAATCGGTGTTATATTATCCCATGAAGTCATTTGCCGGAATATTCTTTCCTGCAGCAAAGGCTGTTACGGAACAGATTGTGAATGGAGATGTGGTTTGATTCGTAACTTGTAATTTTATAATTATAGAAACAATGCAACAAGAAGAACCCAATAAATATGTAAAGGAACTCACTCAGGAGAAGTACAAGTACGGTTTTACGACCGACGTGCACACAGACATCATCGAGCGTGGTTTGAATGAAGATGTGGTGCGGCTGATTTCCGAGAAAAAAGGAGAACCCGAGTGGTTGCTGGAGTTCCGCCTGAAAGCGTACCGCCATTGGCTGACGCTGGAGATGCCTGCATGGGCGCATCTCCGTATTCCTGAAATAGACTATCAGGCTATCTCATACTATGCCGACCCTACCAAGAAGAAGGAAGGACCCAAGAGCATGGACGAGGTAGACCCGGAGCTGGTCAAGACATTCAATAAACTGGGCATTCCTCTGGAAGAGCAGATGGCACTTAGCGGTATGGCGGTGGATGCCGTGATGGACTCTGTATCCGTAAAGACTACCTTTAAGGAGACGCTTATGGAGAAAGGCATCATCTTCTGTTCGTTCAGCGAAGCAGTGCGCGAACATCCTGATTTGGTACAGAAGTACTTGGGCTCGGTGGTGGGCTATCGCGACAACTTCTTTGCTGCACTGAACTCTGCGGTGTTCTCCGACGGTTCTTTCGTCTATATCCCGAAAGGGGTACGTTGTCCGATGGAGTTGTCCACTTACTTCCGTATCAATGCCCGCAATACCGGACAGTTTGAAAGAACGTTGATTGTGGCGGATGATGATTCGTACGTTTCCTACCTGGAGGGATGTACGGCGCCGATGCGTGACGAAAACCAACTGCATGCCGCCATTGTGGAGATTGTGGTGCACGACCGTGCGGAAGTGAAGTACAGCACTGTCCAGAACTGGTATCCGGGTGATGCCGAAGGCAAAGGCGGCGTGTATAATTTCGTAACGAAACGCGGACACTGCAAAGGGGTAAATAGCAAACTGTCCTGGACGCAGGTGGAAACCGGTTCGGCCATTACCTGGAAATATCCGTCCTGCATCCTTTCGGGCGATAACTCTACGGCAGAGTTTTACAGCGTGGCGGTAACCAATAATTACCAGCAGGCAGATACCGGTACGAAGATGATTCATCTCGGAAAGAATACCCGCAGCACTATCGTCAGCAAGGGTATCTCCGCCGGACGGAGCGAAAACTCTTATCGCGGTCTGGTGCGCGTTGCCCAAAAAGCGGACAATGCCCGCAACTATAGCCAGTGCGACTCCTTGCTGCTGGGCGATAAGTGCGGTGCGCATACGTTCCCTTACATGGATATCCATAACGAGACGGCCATTGTAGAGCACGAGGCAACCACCAGCAAGATTAGCGAAGACCAGATATTCTATTGCAACCAGCGCGGTATCTCTACGGAAGATGCTGTAGGACTGATTGTGAACGGTTATGCAAAGGAGGTACTCAACAAGCTGCCTATGGAGTTTGCCGTAGAGGCTCAGAAATTGTTAGCTATTTCACTCGAGGGAAGCGTAGGATAGCTATTGGAATTCAAAATTCAAAATTAAATATCATGTTAGAGATAAAAGACCTGCACGCCAGCATCAATGGCAAAGAGATATTGAAAGGCATCAACCTCACGATCCGCGACGGTGAGGTGCATGCCCTGATGGGACAGAACGGAGCCGGAAAGAGTACACTGAGCAATGTGCTGGTGGGACATCCTGCATACGAGGTGACACGCGGTACGGTAACTTTCAACGGTAAGGACCTTTTGGCTATGAGTCCTGAAGACCGCGCTCATGAAGGTGTTTTCCTTTCGTTCCAGACACCGGTGGAGATACCGGGAGTTTCGATGGTGAACTTTATGCGTGCCGCTGTCAACGAACAGCGTAAATACCGTCATCTGCCCGCCCTGTCTGCCAGCGAATTCTTGAAACTGATGCGCGAGAAACGCGCCATTGTCGAACTGGACAACAAACTTGCCAACCGTAGCGTGAACGAAGGCTTCAGCGGCGGTGAGAAGAAACGTAACGAAATCTTCCAGATGGCTATGCTGGAACCTACTTTCGCCATTCTCGACGAAACGGATTCCGGGCTTGATGTAGATGCTTTGCGCATTGTAGCCGATGGCTTCAACAAACTGAAGACTCCCCAGACCAGCGCAATGGTCATCACCCACTACCAACGCCTGCTGGACTATCTGAAACCGGATACCGTCCATGTACTGCTTGGCGGACGCATCGTGAAGACGGGCGGTCCCGAACTGGCTAAGGAGATTGAAGCACGCGGCTTCGATTGGATTAAGAAAGAAGCGAGTGAATTATAAATTATGGATTATGAATTATGAATTATCCTGCAGCATGATGATGCGCAGCCCGTTCATAATTATAATTCAAAACTCATAATCAGATAACATGAGTGTAGAGCAACAATATATAGACCTTTTCTCCCAGACGGAGGCGATGATATGCCGCCATAGCGCCGAAGCGCTGAATGCTCCGCGTGCCGCTGCATTTGCCGACTTCGAGCGGCTTGGCTTTCCTACCCGTAAGACGGAGAAATATAAATATACCGATGTCAGCAAGTTCTTTGAACCCGATTACGGACTGAACCTGAACCGGTTGGAGATTCCGGTTAATCCCTACGAAGTATTCAAGTGCGATGTGCCGAATATGAGCACCTCCCTTTACTTTGTTGTGAATGATGCTTTCTATAACAAAGCTTTGCCGAAGTCGCATTTGCCTGAGGGCGTTATCTTCGGTAGCCTCAAGGAAATGGCGGAACAGCGTCCGGAGCTGGTGAAGAAGTACTACGGTAAGCTGGCAGATACTTCCAAAGATGGAGTGACGGCTTTCAATACAGCCTTTGCGCAGGACGGCGTATTGCTGTATGTTCCCAAGAACGTGGTGGTGGAGAAACCTATCCAGTTGGTGAACATTCTGCGCGGCGATGTCAACTTTATGGTGAACCGCCGTGTGCTTATCATTTTGGAAGAGGGTGCGCAAGCCCGTCTTCTGGTATGCGACCACGCCATGGACAGTGTGAATTTCCTTGCTACGCAAGTGGTAGAGGTATTCGTTGGGGAGAACGCCACTTTCGACTTCTATGAACTGGAGGAGACGCATACCAGTACGGTACGCATCAGCAGTTTGTATGTCAGACAAGAAGCTAACAGCAACGTTTTGCTGAACGGAATGACTTTGCATAACGGTACTACCCGCAACACAACCGAAGTTACGCTTGCCGGCGAAGGTGCTGAACTGAACCTTTGCGGGATGGCTGTTGCGGATAAGAACCAGCATGTGGACAACAATACCACCATAGACCATGCAGTGCCCAACTGTACCAGCAACGAACTCTTTAAGTATGTGCTCGACGACCAGTCTGTCGGTGCTTTTGCAGGCCTGGTACTGGTACGTCCGGGTGCGCAGCATACGAGTTCCCAGCAAACGAACCGTAATCTTTGCGCCACTCGCGAAGCGCATATGTATACCCAGCCGCAACTGGAGATTTATGCCGATGATGTGAAGTGCAGTCATGGTGCTACGGTAGGCCAGCTCGATGAAAGCGCCCTGTTCTATATGCAGCAGCGCGGCATCTCCGTGCATGAGGCACGTTTGCTGCTGATGTTCGCTTTTGTAAACGAGGTGATTGACACAATCCGTCTGGATGCCTTGAAAGACCGTCTGCACCTGCTGGTGGAAAAACGTTTCCGCGGTGAACTGAACAAATGCCGCGGGTGTGCAATATGTAAATAATGGAGAATTATGAATGAAGAATTGCCATGCGGGTACTGATGCTGCGCAGCTTATTCTTCATTCATAATTCATAATTTAAAAGATATGGACCTTCAAAAGATAAGAGCTGATTTTCCGATACTTTCCCGTGAGGTATATGGTAAGCCGTTGGTTTACTTTGATAACGGTGCGACTACGCAGAAACCCCGTCAGGTGGTGGATGCCATTACGGATGAGTACTATTCGGTCAATGCCAATGTGCATCGCGGTGTGCATTTCCTTTCGCAGCAGGCTACGGAGTTGCACGAGGCATCTCGCGAGACGGTACGGAAGTTCATCCATGCCGGCAGTACGAATGAAATCATCTTTACCCGCGGCACGACGGAAAGTATCAATCTGTTTGTGTCCAGCTTCGGTGAAGAGTTTATGCAGGAGGGGGATGAGGTGATTCTCTCCGTCATGGAACATCACAGTAACATCGTTCCCTGGCAATTGCTGGCTGCCAAAAGAGGGATTGCCATTAAAGTTATCCCGATGAATGACAGAGGCGAACTTTTGTTGGACGAGTACAAACAGTTGTTTTCCGAACGTACGAAGATTGTCAGCGTAGCCCATGTATCCAATGTGCTGGGTACGGTGAATCCCGTAAAGGAGATGATACGCTATGCCCACGGGCAAGGCGTTCCCGTGCTTGTGGACGGAGCCCAGTCCATTCCGCATATGCCGGTGGATGTGCAGGATTTGGATGCGGATTTCTACGTTTTTTCCGGTCACAAGGTGTACGGCCCTACCGGTGTGGGTGTGTTTTACGGTAAAGAGGAATGGCTCGATAAGATGCCCCCCTACCAGGGTGGCGGCGAAATGATACAGCACGTATCGTTCGAACGGACTACTTTCAATGAACTTCCTTTCAAGTTCGAGGCGGGAACACCCGATTATATCGGTACGACAGGGCTTGCCAAAGCGTTGGATTACGTTTCTGCCATCGGCATGGAGAAGATTGCCGCCCATGAACATGAACTGACTACATATGCCATGACACGTTTGAAAGAGATTCCCGGTATGCGCATCTTCGGTGAGGCCGAAGAGAAAGGGAGTGTTATCTCTTTCCTCGTAGACGATATTCACCATTTCGATATGGGCACTTTGCTCGACCGTTTGGGCATTGCCGTACGTACGGGGCATCACTGCGCACAACCGTTGATGCAGCGTCTCGGCATTGAAGGAACGGTGCGTGCTTCATTTGGCCTGTATAACACGAAAGAAGAGATAAATGTATTGGTAGCGGGTATAGAGCGTGTGAGCCGTATGTTTTGATGCTTGCCGGATGAAATTGCGTATTTAATTTTTTTTTTGACTATTGCTGCAACTTTTCTTCCTCTTTGTGCGTCTGATAAGTTGCAGATAACTTAAAAATAAAGATTATGTTAATAACAACGACTTCAGTGATTGAGGGTGCAAAGATAACCCGTTATTATGGCATCGTATCCGGCGAAACAATTATCGGCGCCAATGTATTCCGTGACTTTTTTGCCAGTATCCGCGATGTGGTAGGCGGACGCAGCGGTTCGTACGAGGAAGTGCTTCGTGAGGCTAAAGATACGGCGCTTCGCGAGATGCAGGAACAAGCCCGTTTGTTGGGCGCTAATGCAGTGATTGGCGTTGACCTTGATTACGAAACGGTAGGTGGCAGCGGCAGTATGCTGATGGTGACTGCTTGCGGTACGGCTGTGACGGTAGAATAAAGAGAGTGCGGCAAAATAAAAAACGCTTGCGGTTTATTTCTTTCAGGCACGGAATTATACAGGATTTCACGGATTAACTTTATTCTTTTCCGTGAAATCCTGTGTAATTCCGTGCCTAAAGGAAATCATCAAGTACGTTCTGATATATTCTTTTGTTTTTCCAGTCTTTGGCATAAATTCGGTTAATCGTTTGCTTATTTCATTTCAAATCAATACTTTTAAGCTTTCGTTCAACCTTTTAATACGATTTATGCTATGGACCAATTGCTTTTCTGGCTGGTACCGGCCGCTTCCGTTCTGGCGCTTTGCTTTGCCTGGTATTTCCATCGTCAGATGATGAAAGAGAGTGAGGGAACTCCTCAAATGGTTAAGATTGCCGCTGCTGTGCGCAAAGGCGCCATGTCCTATCTCCGTCAGCAATATAAGATTGTGGGATGGGTGTTTCTGGGACTGGTGATTCTCTTCTCGATTATGGCTTACGGCTTCGGAGTGCAGAACTCCTGGGTTCCGATAGCTTTCCTCACAGGCGGATTCTTCTCCGGCCTTTCCGGATTTCTCGGTATGAAGACGGCCACGTATGCCTCGGCGCGTACGGCAAACGCTGCCCGTAACTCATTGAATGCGGGTTTGTGCATCGCTTTCCGCAGCGGTGCGGTAATGGGGCTGGTTGTAGTGGGGCTTGGCCTGCTCGATATATCCTTCTGGTATCTGCTGCTCAATGCGGTTATCCCTGTGGATGTGATGACACCCACTCATAAACTTTGTATTATCACCACTACGATGCTGACGTTCGGTATGGGAGCTTCCACACAGGCGTTGTTTGCACGCGTGGGCGGTGGTATCTATACGAAAGCCGCCGATGTAGGCGCCGACCTTGTGGGCAAAGTGGAAGCCGGCATCCCTGAAGACGATCCCCGCAATCCCGCAACCATTGCCGACAATGTAGGCGATAACGTGGGCGACGTTGCCGGTATGGGGGCCGACCTTTACGAGAGTTATTGCGGCTCCATTCTTGCTACGGCGGCTCTTGGCGCAGCCGCTTTTATCCATTCGGGGGATACGCTGATGCAGTTCAAAGCCGTCATTGCCCCGATGCTGATTGCCGCTGTGGGGATTATCCTTTCTATTATAGGCATCTTCTCCGTGCGTACCAAAGAGAATGCCGGGATGAAGGACCTGCTGAACTCCCTTGCTTTCGGTACGAACCTGAGTTCGGTGCTGATAGTCATTGCCACTTTCCTTATCCTTTGGCTGTTGAAGCTGGACAACTGGGTGTGGATATCCTGCTCGGTGGTTGTGGGGCTGGTGGTAGGCATCGTTATCGGTCGTTCCACGGAATACTATACTTCCCAGTCTTACCGCCCCACCCGGAAATTGAGTGAGAGCGGCAAGACGGGGCCAGCTACTGTCATTATCTCGGGTATCGGTCTGGGTATGCTCTCTACTGCCATTCCGGTAATTGCCGTAGTGGTGGGCATCATTGCTTCCTATCTTTTTGCTTCCGGTTTCGACTTTGCCAATGTAGGTCTGGGACTTTACGGCATCGGTATCGCTGCCGTAGGCATGCTTTCCACGTTGGGCATTACACTGGCCACGGACGCTTACGGTCCTATCGCCGACAATGCCGGCGGCAATGCGGAAATGTCCGGTCTGGGCGAGGAGGTGCGTAAGCGTACCGATGCGCTCGATTCTTTGGGCAATACGACAGCCGCTACGGGTAAGGGCTTTGCCATCGGTTCGGCTGCATTGACGGGACTTGCCCTGCTTGCATCCTACATCGAGGAAATCCGTATCGGTCTGACCCGTCTGGGCACTACCGACATCTTTGTGGGCGGTGAAGCGGTGTCCGTACAAGATGCCACTTTCTTTGATTTCATGCACCACTACGATGTAACGTTGATGAATCCCAAAGTTTTTTCGGGCATGTTCCTCGGTTCGATGATGGCTTTCCTGTTCTGCGGACTGACGATGAATGCCGTAGGTCGTGCCGCTGCCCATATGGTGGATGAAGTACGCCGCCAGTTTCGCGAGATAAAGGGTATCCTTACAGGTGAGGCCGAACCCGATTATGAACGTTGTGTAGCCATCTCCACGAAAGGCGCGCAACGCGAAATGGTAGTTCCCTCGCTGATAGCAATCATTGCTCCCATTCTGACCGGACTTGTCTTCGGTGTTCCCGGTGTGTTGGGACTGCTTATCGGCGGACTTAGCAGCGGATTCGTACTTGCTATCTTTATGGCGAATGCCGGCGGTGCGTGGGACAATGCCAAGAAGTATGTCGAGGAAGGCAATTTCGGCGGCAAAGGCAGCGAAGTGCATAAAGCCACGGTTGTAGGCGATACGGTAGGTGATCCGTTTAAGGATACTTCCGGTCCGAGCCTTAATATCCTTATCAAACTGATGAGCATGGTGGCCATTGTTATGGCGGGGCTGACTGTGGCTTGGAGCCTGTTCTAAACATAAGCGATTCGTTCCGTAAGACGAAATCATTCATCCCGTGAGACGGATTTATTCATCTCACGGGATGATTTTTGCCGTTTCGCGAGACGAATATATTTGTCTCATGGGATGGATTTATCACAATAATATCCTAATTTCTACGTTCGAAGCAGCGCTTTGTCTGTAATCACCTATATCGAACAGAACAAGGTCACCAGAAACGGCACGCTGAAATCCACAACAAATCCGTGAAATATGGAGACTACGACAAACTGCTGTCCTGCGGTACGGGTGATTATCGGGAGTGTGGTATCCATCGTTGTGGCGCCGCCGGCAGAGATGGGAGCCAGGTTGCCAAACCAGCGTACCAGTAACGGTGCTGCCAGCAGGGTAAGTATCTCGCGGCTGATATTGGCGAGTAGGGCGATAGTTCCGAGTTCGGCTCCTTTGTATTCGGTAATGAAGATACTGGAGAGTGAATAATATCCGAATCCCGAACCTACGGCCAGGCAATCGGTCAGGGAACGGTGCGTCAGGATGAGGCTGACCGCTGCAGAGCCTGCCAGTGTGCCCAGTATCGTCATAATGGGCAGAAATACCAGCCGGGGATTGAGCGAACGGAAATTCTTCAATGTCTGCGGGTCGTTACCCACACTCAATCCTACACTGAACATCAGGGCGCAAAGTGCATAGGAGCTGACCTTGCTATCCATGACTGCATCAACGGGTATCAGGTGGAAAATTCCGCAAAGCGTACCCAAAACAAAGAAACCGATTATAATAAGGCTGCCTTTCATGCCGTTTTTCCTTTCTTCCTATATAAAGCTTTCCACAGCGCCCAGGCAGCAATGACACTGCCCAACGTACTGCCCAAGGTCAGTATCACGGCTTCGATGCCTATGGTGTGCAATCCTTTGATGATTTGCTCGTTGCCGCCAACTTCAATGCCGAGGATGAACAGCAGCGCCCAGATTAATACCGTGATGACAGTATGAATCTTATGTAAACTTCTTTTCCGTAAGAGATAGCCCAGCAACATTCCGGTGAGCATCAGTCCGATAATCGTAAACATCTCTGTTGTATTTTAATTTGCCGGCAAAGATAGTCATATTTATTCTCTTTAAAAATCCGGTTTACTTATGAAAAGGTTTATCTTTGCGCATTCTAATGTAGTGATGTATGCTGTTACCTTATTTAAATAAAGAACTGATAGAAGCGGGATGTGACGAAGCGGGGCGCGGCTGCCTTGCCGGTGCTGTCTATGCCGCAGCCGTTATTCTTCCCAAAGATTTCAAGAACGAACTGCTGAACGATTCCAAGCAACTGACCGAAAAACAGCGGTATGCCCTGCGCGAAGTCATTGAGAAAGAAGCGTTGGCATGGGCGGTGGGGATTGTTTCTCCCGGGGAAATAGATAAGATAAATATCCTCAATGCTTCTTTTCTTGCCATGCACCGTGCTGTTGACCGGTTGCAGCTACGTCCGCAACATTTGCTTATCGACGGCAATCGTTTCAAGAAATATCGGGACATTCCGCATACCACCGTTGTGAAAGGCGACGGCAAATACCTTTCCATTGCAGCTGCTTCCATTCTTGCCAAGACCTATCGCGACGATTATATGAACCGGCTGCACGAAGAGTTCCCTTATTACGACTGGAATCATAATAAGGGATATCCCACAAAGAAGCACCGTGCGGCTATTGCCGAACGGGGAACCACTCCTTATCACCGCATGACGTTCAATTTGCTGGGTGGCGGGCAGTTGGAGCTTCCTTTCCTATAATCTTTGTTCCAATAAGTCTATCCGTTTGGATAGCAGGTCGATGATTCTGGTGTTGGCCTTGATGAGTTCACGGAGGTCATTCAGGTCATATGCGCTGTCATTGTTGCTGTTGTTTTTGCAACTGTTGTCTGTATTCGGATTCATGCTTTTGTCTATGTGGCTGAATAGACTTAACGCAGAGATACCCAGTACCTTTGCGATTTTGTCTAATCTTGTCAGTGTTAAATCCGTTTCACCATATTCAATTTTACAGTAGGCACTTGTAGAAAGATTTAATTTTTCGCTCATTTGTTCTTGTGTCAGGTTCTTCTCCAAGCGTAGCAGCTGCAGTTGTTGTCCTGCGATTTTCTTTAGTTTTGTGTTCATTCTGATAGTATTTTGGTTAATAGTAGGTGTTTATTGGGTAAATATAATAAAATTAGTGTACATACGCAATATTAAAATGCGCTTATCTTTGTTAACGAAAAAAAAAGTTATCTGAGACGGATTGATAAGATGTGATATCATGATTAAGCAGATTGGAAACTGACTGTGAAGCGTATTTTCAGATTTAGTAAAAAGCTGTTCACAACTATCAATATTTTTTAGGCGAAAAGGGAGATTTACACATTTATTATAAACCCTGGAGCAGAAGTACTATTTCTGTTTCACATTAAAAATTACAGGTTATGAAGAAATATTTATTGGTTTTATTGGGTCTGCTTGTTTTGACTACCACTACTTACTCTCAGGAATTAACGGAGAAAGAGAAAGCAAGACAAGAAAAAGAAGCACGAAAACAAGCAAAAGAGAATGCCAAGAAAGAAGCTAAATTGAAGAAAGCAGCCAAGAAGGATGCTAAAATAGCTGATTTGCGTGCAGATTATGAAGAATTTTTGGCAGAGTGGGAGCCTATCGAAGCCAATATAGGCATTGCGGAAGTTGATACATTTTTTATACACACGAATGAATTGTTTGCTTTGCTGCAACGGGTAGAAGAGAATACTGCTTTTATAGAGATGGTTCCCGAACCTTATTTTGACGAAGAAATGGGAGTGACGGATACAATTTGGAATGCCAAAAACAAGAATACAAACGAACCCATTGCCAAGAATGATGCGCTGAAAGTATATAGTATCGCTACTCTGAATCTTACAGAGGCTGCTGCCCGCGGAGTCTCCCTTACTGCTGAAAGCGTATCGGCACTGGCATCTCTGACTTCGGACCCATTGAAAGCATTGACAATCGGAAAGAAAGTGAAACAGGCAACAAAAGCTATTAAGATGTCTGTAAATGTAATTCCATTGATTCAGCGTAATATCAAAGAGAACACGGAGAAACTGAAGTATAAGAAAGCCAACGAGGGGCAGGAAGTGAAAGAAGAATAGTTGTAAACAAGGGACAGCACGATGAAAAAGATATATTTATTGTTTGTAATGCTTACTCTTGCTTTGGGTGTTTTTGCCCAAAGTAAGGGTAAGAACGCAATGACCTTACGTCTTGTAGATATAAAGGTTACGGACGGCACTTTGGTGAATATTGCCAAAGAGCAGGAGGCCAAAGGTAATACCAAACCTATGGATATGATTCGTATCTATGAGGGGAATGTACGTGCCAAGCTGGATGAAGTGGCAAAGGCGAGCGGGCGTTTTGAGATATCCGATGAAAACGCATTGGAAGCCCTCACACGGGATGCAGAGGCCAGTCTGTTTATGAAGATGTCCAGAGCGGAAAAGATAGAGTACGTATCCTCCAAGCAGAATGACTATACGCTTTCCTGTGATATAAACAGTTGCCAGTTCACCCGCAGGGCAGGTGGAGCAGGTTATTCCTGTGTACTTCGCCTGAAAGTAAGCATCAGTGATGCGCGCGATTCTACGGCGGCAGCATTGATTTCGCGTGAGTTTATCAGCGATATCAAGAAAACCGCTATCCGTCCCAACCGGGACGCTGCTTGTCAGGAAGCTCTGGCTACTTTAACGGAGCCTTTGACGGACTTCTTTTTAAATAATATCCCGGTATACGGGCTTCTCGGCTACGAAGGAGATGAATATGTCATTACCTGCGGCGAGAGCCTGAATATAAGAAAAGGAGATCAGTTCCAGGTTTCTTTGATAAAATATAGTGGCGGGGAGCGTCAGAGCGAAGTGGTTGGTGCTGTAAAGGTACAAGACTTGCGCGCTTCTACATCTGCGGTTTCTTTCACCGAGGGTAAAGACCGTATAATAGAATTGATACCTACATTGGATGCCAACAGTTTCCTGCAATGTAGACTGTTACTTTTAAAATCCCGTTGATATATGAAGAAGATATTGATTTTTTCTTTTTTCTGTTTACTGTGCTTCACGACTTCTTTTGCCCAAAAGGTAAAACCGGTGAATTATGGTGGATCGGTTAATTTAATGGAAGTAAGGGGACGTGGAGGAGATGCCGTCGTGGTACTCCGTACGTTGGGATATGGCAAGAACGATGCTTTGGCGCAGGAAGATGCGGAAGTGCGTGTGATCCGTGCTTTGCTTTATTCGGGTTTTTCCAAGGATTATCCGGCTGTGATTTCGATGACGGAGTCGGAGGCGGAAGCGAAGAGCCAGGGCAAGTTGCTTGCTTTTTTTGAGAACAAGGAGTATAAGGATTGTATAAGTTCGGTGAAGCCCATGGGAAAACTGGACAAAGTGAAAGGTGAGAAAGTAAAGAAAAAGCCTTTTGATATTGCAGTCAACTATTATGTTTTGAAGAATAAGATAGCGAATATGAACTTCGATTCGTTCGGTTTTTGATTAATATAGATGATTATGAGAATAGTTGTTTCTTTTTTAAGTCTGTTCCTACCTCTTTATCTGTTAGCCCAAAACGGTCAGGCGAGACAGCCGAATGTAATGGTGGTTCCGTTTGTAGAACCCGGAGAAGGAGAGAACGACCGGATAAAAGATGCGGTTCTGAATGATGAAGCTGTGCCGTTGGCTCTTTCCAAGATAAAGGAAGAGTTTAATTTGCGTAATTTCAAGACGATTGACTTTATGACGGAGTTCCAGCGGGTACAAAACCGTGCTTATGCGGCCTCTGCATTGAATGCCAAATCTACCGGATTGCAGGCGTATGTGGATGGCGCACGGGCGGATATATATGTGACGGTGAAAATTTCCAAAGAAGATTTCGCCGGAGGAGCTTCCAATGTCACTCTTTTGATGGAGGCTAAAGAGCGTGAGACCGGTTTTTCGTTGGCAAACGCCAGTATTGTGAGCGACCGTTTCCGTGCGTCTAAAAAAGAGCTGACCGAATATGCCTTGGAAGGCATCTCTGAGAATTTCTTCAACCAGTTGAAACAGGCATTCCGTGATATGGTAACCAATGGCCGGGAAGTGAACATAACCCTCAATGTCGATGAAAACTGCGACTTTGATATGGAAAACGATGTTGTCGGCACAAGAGATATGACGTTGAGTGATGAACTTGACGAGTGGGTGCTTGAAAATGCTTTCAAAGGCAACGGTGAAGTCCGTTCGGGAGGCAACGGCCTGAATGTCTATATGCGTGTGCCGGTATATGACCCTGATACGGGAAGACCGCGTTCCATAAAGTCGGAAACGGGCAAGCTGAGAAGGTTTGCATCAGGATTGTTGAAAGACAAAGGCTATACGGTTAGCGAGAAAGCCGCTTCCGGACAATACATACAGCTTTTAATTCAGAATTCCAGGGAATAACATTGGACTGGGTGTCCGGCAGGTATTTTATGGATAAGATACACAGCCGGACATCTGTCTTTTAATAATTATGATATGAAGAAATTCTTATTTCTATTGATTGCAGGATTTTGTACCGTTCAGCTTTCGGGACAGACAATCAACTTCTCCGTACAACCGTTGTCCGGGGAAAGCGAGTTGTCCGCAGCATCGCAAGAAATGCTTCAAAACAAGTTGAGACAAATTATCACCCGAAACAGTGCGGGAGCGGCAAACGACTATAATGTCTTTGTCATAGAACCGGTGATAACGGTTTTAGACAAGCAGTCCACTTCGGGATTGATGCGTAATACCACGCTTGTAAAGGGAGAATTGACGCTGGTTGCCAAGAACAGGATAGACGGCAGCATGTATCACAGTGCCGTTGTGTCCGTGTCCGGGCAGGCTGCAGAAGGCGCCGACCCCTATAAAGCCATGATTTCTGCTCTGCGTACAACCGATCCGGTTTACACCCGTTTTATCCGTATTGCCCGGCAGAAGATACAGGATTATTATGCCGCTAATTGTGCTACTATTCTTCAGAAAGCACAAAGCCTTTACAATTTGAAGAAATACCCGGAGGCATTGAGTTATCTTTCTGCCGTGTCGGAGAGTGTGCCTTGTTATGAGCAGGCTTCCGTGCTCCAGACGGAGTTGGCGCAGTATGTGCCCGATGTACAGCCGGATACGGTGATTATACAGAAAGTGATAGAGAAACCTGTTGAAGTGGAGAAAATAGTGGAGGTTGAAAAGATAGTGGAAAAGCCGGTTGTGGTTGAGAAGGTAGTCGAGAAACCTGTGATTGTTGAGAAAGTGGTTGAAAAGCCCGTTGCGCAGGAAACTCCGGCAGCCCGCTGCGAAATTACCCTTTCCACAAACAGGTTGCAGTTCAAGGTTTTGAAGTGCACAGGTAATGCTACCCAGCAGCGTATCACGATTTTGGCGGAAATGACCAATGTGGACACAGGCCGTAATACGGATGAGTTCTTGCGATTTACTTCCGCCTTTACGGACAGTGGTACGGAATGCAAGAACTTCGAGATACAGAACGGGGCATGGATGAAGATGCCGCCCCGTGTAACGGTACGGCGGGAGTTTTATGTAACGAACGTATTCGACAGATTCTCCCTTTTTTCTTATATAGAGTTGTTGGTAGCGGATACAAAAGTATATATTCGTAACCTGCCGGTTCAATGGCAATAAAAAGATAAAAAGCGTATGAAACGATTGATATGGATGATTTTCATCACATTGCTGGCTGCGGGTGTTGCAGCCCAGACCAAAGTGGTGGAAAGGAGTGCAAAGAAAGTTCCGGGCTGGCTGAATACGGCGGTGGAAGATTATCTGGTAGTGTCGGTTACGGCCGGTTCGTTGGCAGAGGGGCAGACGAAAGCGTTGACCGAGATAACCGAACGTATCATTCAGTCGGTAGCCAGCAATGTAACGGTGTCCAAGAAGAATACTCTTTCGGAAGTCAATGTGAATGGAAACATAGAATCTTCGGATGCTTTTACGCAGATATCCAGGATAAAGTCTGCCAATCTTCCTTTTCTGAAAGGGATTTCCCTTTCCAATGTCGAAGAAATCTATTGGGAGAAAGTCCAGGACAAAGCTACGAAAAAAGAACATTATAATTATTCGGTAAAGTATCCTTTTTCGCGTTTGGAGCAAAGGAAACTGACTGCGGAATTTGAAGCGTTGGATGCCGGACAGGTGGCCCGGTATGAAGCATTGGAGCAGAAGATAGGGGCAATCGAATCTGCCGATGAGATAAGCCGTGCCATAACGGAACTGAATACCTTGTCCGAGTATTTCTTCGATGATGTACGTTTGAGCCGGGTAAAGGGGCTGACTGCCCGTTACAGGCAGTTGTACGATGCGCTTACACTGACGGGCACTTTCCTTGAAAGCGGAAAGTATCAGTGTCAGCTTCTGTTGGATGGTAATCCTATAAAAGTGGCGGCCAAACCCAAAGTTACGTCCAACTGCGCCGGTCAAATCAGCGTCCGTCCTGCCGACGGAATGTTCCTCATTACGTACAGTGCGGAAGACTGTCTGCCGGAAGAAGAGAACTTCCTGAACATTTCACTGACAGTCGGCGGCAAGCGTTTGCAGCATAAAGCTTTCCTGAACGAGGCAGGAACGGGAAGCATGGCTTTCTCCGTCGTACCGGAAGGGAAACTGGTGCTGACGGCCGATTCCGTGGCGGACAGAAAGATATTCAATATCAATATCCGCCTGACATTGAACAACAGGGGCGGTACTCCTTTCGGGTTGAAGGCGCTGGAACTTCATGTTCCTGAAATATCCGCTCCTATTATATTCGATGATATAGATGGCGTTTATAAAACCAAAGGCATCATACAGATAAAGGCATTGGCAGAGGGTGAATTTACGGTCGGAGAGAAAAAGAAGTCGCTTTTCTCCTTTGTGCAGGGTGCCATAACATTCGTCAATCCGCAAACGGGTGCCGTAGAGCGCTCCCAGTTGTCTTTACCTTATGTCACAAACTGGGAATGAGTATATTATTAACAATTAAAAAGAAATGATTATGAAAAGAAGTTTTGCGTTTTTTGCGCTTGTCTGCGCTATATTGTTCGGTTGTACGGCAACTGCCGGTGCACAGTCCAAAGCTCTGAAAAAGGATGTCAAGAAAAGGGTGAAAGAGTTGACCAAAGAGGGATGGAAGCCATTGGCAAGTTCTTCTACGCTGGAGTATGCTTTTTCCAAGTACCGCACGTATCTGGAGGAAGATCCGGAAAACCGCATCGAGCTGGTAGGTATTGCCATCGGCAAGAATGTAAAAATAGGCAGAGAGAATGCCATAATGAACGGCATTACCAGTTATGCTTCCAGAGCCAAAGCACAGGTTGTAGGCAAGATGAAAGGGTTGATGTCTTCCGAGGCGTCTTCTACTCCGGAAGAGGAGATTGACAAGTTCGGCGCGGCTTATGAATCGGGTGTCAATACAAAGATTGCCGGTCTTGTGAAGCAGCACCTTGTATTGGTGAAAGAAAACAAGGACGGCAGCAAGGAATTCAATGTATATATGTCTATCGATGAGGCCAAAGCAAAGAAAGCCAGGGAAGAGGCTGCGTTGGCGGCAAAAAAACAGGCGGCTTTGGGCGTACTCTCCCAGCAAGTGGAGGAGTTTATCGGCGAACCGGTAGAGGCTGAGTAATCTATATGGACTTATAAAGGTTGTTCCTGTGGCACAGTGCTCCGGGTGCAACCTTTTTCGGTTATTTAAAACGATGCGACCATGAAGAAAACAATATCTTTTATTGCAGGGCTTTTATTGGCTCTTACGGGAATGGCTCAGGAGAACAAGGGCGGCATATCCGGTTTTATGAAAGAGGAGCTGGAAGACTTCGATAAATTTATGGATGATGCCGATAAAGACTTCATCAACTTCATGCGTGAGCCCTGGAAGGAGTTTGAAGCGGAGAAGCCGGTTTTGAAGCGGGTGAAGCCCGAACCGGTGAAGCCGGTTGTATACGATGAAAAGACTGCGCCGAAGAGTGAAAAGCCGGTTTGCCTGACGATTGAGGAAATACTCGATATGACAACTTCGGAAGGGAAACAGAAGCCGGTAGTACAGCTTAATGAGGTGGACAGAATTGTCTTTGACAAGCCCGAAGTGATAGTTCGGAAGAAGAAAGACCCGAAAGTCATCATTATCGAAGAGAAAGCTGCGGACAAGCCGGCGGTGCAGCCGGAAAAGAAACCGGTGGTCGAGGTTGTCGAGGCCGAACCGGAAGCAGAACCTGCTCCTGTTGTTGAAGCAGACCGACGTCCGGAGCTGGCGGCAGAACCCCGGTTACCGGTCTCCTCAACTCCAACGTCCCCATTGTACAGGGGCGAATCGGGACGCAGCAAGATAGCGTATGGCGGTCTGGCTTTTTATTTGAATAACAGCCTGAACCGTAAATGCAGCCTGAACGGACTTAATGAGAATGCCATTGCGGATGCCTACGAGGCTTTATGCAACTCCGATTACAAGCCGTTATTGGCAGATTGTGCGCAGATACGGAAAGATTTGCGGCTGAACGATTGGGGAGTTTTTACATTGGTGAGGCAGGTAGCCGATACTTATTGCGGTACGGCCAATGAAAGCATTGTAATGCAACAGTTCCTGCTCAATGAAATGGGTTACAAGGCACGTATGGCAAGAAAAGCCACGGAAGATAAAATGATGTTGTTCGTTGCTACGGATTGTTCTATCTATGCGCATCCTTATATAACCTTAAACGGTCAGAACTACTATAATCTCAGCGGCAATAATGAACAATGCCAGTTTTACATGTGTCAGAAAGACTCTCCCAAGGCAAAGAACAGTGTAGGAATGCAATTGAAAGAGGCTCCGTTGTTTCCGGGTACAGTCGTCAGCTCCACTCACCAGGCAAAGGGAAGCGCTGCCAGGGTAACGGTGGATGTTCCGAAGGCTTTGATGGATTTCTATAAAGATTATCCCCAGTGCGATTACAGCGTCTACTTCAATGCTCCGGTCAATGCTGCCATGGAAAACCGGATATTATCTTCATTGGCTCCTTTGGTGCAGGGACGGAATGAGGCGGATGCGGCAAACATTCTGATAAATTTTGTGCAGACCGCTTTCCAATATCAGACAGACGGCCAACAGTTCGGATACGAGAAGCCGTTCTTTGTCGAAGAATTGTTCTACTATCCCTATTCCGATTGCGAGGACCGTGCGATGCTGTTCTCTTATCTGGTGCGGAAACTCTTGGGGCTTGATGTCGTATTGCTGGATTACCCGGAACACATCGCCACTGCTGTCCGCTTCAATGGCAATGTTTCCGGTGATTATCTCATGGTGAACGGCCGGAAATATATAGTTTGCGACCCCACCTATATCGGTGCTTCTATCGGTATGACGATGCCCAGGTATAAAACGGTGTCTGCAAAGGTGTTGAAATACTGATGTCTGTAGCCTACACGTATTTTCAGAACCATTTGATCTTTCTGAACCATATAAAGGTCACGGCCGATAATATTGCGGACAGCAGCACAATGAACACAAACGCATGTGGAAATCCTTCCAGGTGTATATCCACGTTCATACCGTAGAAACTGGCTATCAACGTAGGTATCATCAGGGTAATGGAAAGGCTTGTCATGCGTTTCATGATAGCATTCACGTTGTTGGAAATGATGGAAGCGAAAGCATCCATTGTCCCTGTAAGGATGTCGCTGTAGATGTTTACCGTGTTGTACGCCTGTTTCAGTTCGATAACAACATCCTCCAGCAGTTCCAAATCAAGATAGTCCGTGTCTTGGAAGATGTTTTTCAACCGTCCTATCATGACTTCGTTGCCGCGGATGGAAGTATTGAAGTACACCAGCGTCTTTTGCAGTTTCATCAGCTGGAGAAGGTCTTCGTTGCGGATGCTCTTTTCCAGTTCCTTTTCGGCGGTGGCCACATCGTTATTGATTTGTTTCAGATATTTCAGGAACCATACGGCGGAGGAGTATATGATTCGTAAAATCAGTGTCAGCTTATTGTTGACAACAATCCCTTTGCGGCGGGTATGCTGTATGAAGTCCGGTATCAGTTCGGTGTGATGATAACATACGGAAACGATGATATCGTTGTTTGTAATGATGCCGATGGGCACAGTGATAAACGGGATGCCGTGCTGGTTGCTCTGCATCGGAATGCGCAGAATGGTCAGCAGCCAGTTGCCTTCGGTCTCCGTGCGCGGACGTTCGTCCGTATCGGCTATGTCTTCAAGGAATGATTCGGGAACTTTCAGTTCTTGGGTAAGGAATTGGAAATCGTTGTCGTCCGGGCACTCCACGTTTACCCAGCAGTTAGGTTTCCATTCGGCTTTTTCTACGAAGCCGTTTTCGCTGTAGAGATACTTTCTCATTGTTTTGCCTCCTTTCTTTAGTCCGAACAGAGGCATTGCGACCAACATCTCCGCTCGCTTTAATTGTAAACACTATTGCACGTTCGTGGGTTTGAATCGTCCATAATTTCAGTTGATTTTATTTAAAAGCCATGCAAAAGTATGAAAATCATATTGGATTTCATGCGTTGGCATGGCTTTTTTAGGATTTCTTGTTGTTTATGGAAAGCGCTCCTTTGTGCAAATGTTATTTTTACTTTCCGAATGACATAGTTTGGCCGCTATTTTGTACCTTTGCAATTGGAAAAACGGATTGTAAATCAATTCCCTTCTTCCATATAAGTAGAGATTGTACAATTAAAAAACTAATAATTATGAGCAAGAAAGCCCTTTTAATGATTCTTGATGGCTGGGGTATCGGCGATCAAGGTAAAGATGATGTGATTTTCAATACGCCTACTCCCTATTGGGACAGCCTGTTGGCCACTTATCCGCACTCGGAGTTGCAGGCAAGCGGCGAGAATGTCGGTTTGCCCGACGGACAGATGGGTAACTCGGAAGTAGGTCACCTCAATATCGGTGCAGGACGCATCGTATACCAGGACTTGGTAAAGATTAACCGTGCTTGTGCCGACGGCAGCATCCTGAAGAACAAGGAAATCGTTTCCGCTTTCTCTTACGCGAAAGAGCACGGTAAGAACATCCATTTTATGGGACTCACCAGCAATGGCGGTGTGCACAGTTCTTTCGACCATCTGTTCAAGCTTTGCGATATTTCAAAGGAATACGGTATCGAGAATACATTTATCCACTGCTTTATGGACGGTCGCGACACCGACCCGAAGAGCGGTAAAGGTTTCATCGAGCAGTTGACGGCACATTGCGAAAAGTCAGCCGGTAAGATTGCTTCCATCGTAGGCCGTTTCTATGCCATGGACCGCGACAAACGTTGGGAACGTGTGAAAGTGGCTTATGACCTGTTGGTAAACGGAGAAGGTAAGGTTGCTTCCGACATGGTCCAGGCCATGCAGGAGTCTTACGATGAGGGCGTAACCGATGAGTTCATCAAACCGATTGTAAACGCGAACTTCGACGGTACTATCAAGGAAGGTGACGTAGTTATCTTCTTCAACTATCGTAACGACCGTGCCAAGGAACTGACTATCGTGCTTACTCAGCAGGATATGCCCGAGCAGGGAATGCACACTATTCCCGGTTTGCAGTATTATTGCATGACTCCGTACGATGCTTCCTTCAAGGGTGTGCACATTCTCTTCGATAAGGAAAACGTACAGAATACCTTGGGCGAATACCTGGCAGCCAACGGCAAGACCCAGCTCCATATTGCCGAAACGGAGAAGTACGCTCACGTGACATTCTTCTTCAACGGCGGTCGCGAAACTCCGTACGATGCGGAAGAACGTATCCTTGTTCCGTCTCCGAAGGTGGCTACGTATGACCTGAAGCCGGAAATGAGCGCTTACGAAGTAAAAGATAAACTGGTTGAGGCCATTAATACCAAGAAGTTCGATTTCATCGTAGTGAATTATGCGAACGGCGATATGGTGGGTCACACCGGTATTTACGAAGCCATTGAGAAAGCCGTAAAAGCTATCGACGAATGCGTGAAAGATACGGTGGAAGCTGCCAAAGCCAACGATTACGAGGTAATCATCATTGCCGACCACGGTAATGCCGACCATGCCCTGAACGAGGACGGTACGCCGAATACGGCCCACTCTTTGAATCCCGTTCCGTTTGTTTATGTCACGGCCGATAAGAATGCTAAGGTAGAAAACGGTGTATTGGCGGATGTAGCTCCTTCCATCCTGCATATTCTGGGTATGAAGCAACCTGCTGAAATGACTGGTAAAGACTTGATTATAAGTTGATAATTGAGAATTAAAAATTAAGAAATGATAGCAAGGGATAATGTTATCCATGCTAAGTCGTATGCGTTTGCTATTCGAATAGTAAACGCATACAAGTTTTTAGCGGATTCTCAGAAAGAATTCATATTGTCTTAGAAGAAGCGGATGAAACAATCTTTAAACAGGTGAACATTTATTTTTTAATGCTCAATTTTTAATTTTCAATTTACTAATGTTACAGATAGATGATGTTGTAGTTTCTTTTGATGTACTGCGCGAGAAGTTCCTTTGCAATCTGGATGCTTGCAAAGGAGAATGTTGCATTGAAGGGGATGCCGGTGCTCCGGTGGAATTTGAGGAGGTAGAGAAACTGGAAGAGGTACTGCCTGTGATTTGGGATGAACTTTCTCCGGAAGCGCGTGCCGTGATAGATGCACAAGGAGTGGTGTACACGGATGAAGAGGGCGATTTGGTAACGTCTATCGTTAATAACAAGGATTGTGTATTTACTTGCTATGACGGGAAAGGCTGTTGCTATTGTGCCATAGAAAAAGCGTATAGAGAAGGTAAGACGGACTTTTACAAACCCGTTTCCTGCCATCTTTATCCTATCCGCATAGGCGATTACGGGCCTTATAAGGCGGTGAACTATCACCGTTGGGATGTTTGTAAGGCGGCTGTCCTGTTGGGGCGGAAAGAGGATGTTCCGGTATATAAGTTCTTAAAGGAACCTTTGATACGTAAATTCGGCGAAGATTGGTATGCCGAGCTGGAACTGGCTGCCGAAGAGATGAAGAAGCAGGGAATGATATAAGAAAAGCTCCGGTCAACAGGTATTTCCTGTCCGTCCGGAGCTTCTTCGTTGTAAGATGTGAGGTTGGTAAATAAAAAATTGAGGATTGAGAATTAAGAATTAAAATGATAGCATGTCTATTTTTCAATTCTTAATTCTCAATTTTTAATTTCCTGATTATGCATCGATATTTGCATAGGTTGCGTTCTTTTCGATGAAATCGCGGCGCGGGCCTACGTCTTCACCCATCAGCATGGAGAAGGTATAGTCGGCTTCGGCTGCATTCTCAAGATGCACTTGCTTCAGCATACGGTTTTCCGGATTCATGGTTGTCTCCCACAATTGTTCCGGATTCATTTCACCCAAACCTTTGTAGCGCTGGGTGTGGACTGCATTTTCCGAACCGCCGCCGTAAGTATCGATAAACTTCTGGCGCTGTTGGTCTGTCCAGCAGTATTCTTTCACCTTGCCTTTGGTGCAGAGATAGAGCGGGGGAGTGGCAATGTACAGATACCCTTGCTGTATCACCTGCGGGAAATAGCGGAAGAAGAGCGTCATGATCAGCGTGTCGATGTGAGAACCATCGACGTCGGCATCGGTCATGATGATTACTTTCTTGTAACGCAACTTGTCTATATTGGCTTCCTTGCTATCCTCGCCGTCTACACCGAAGCGGATGCCCAAAGCCTGAATGATATTGTTTACTTCATCGCTTTCGAATGCTTTGTGCCACATGGCCTTCTCTACATTCAGAATCTTACCGCGAAGCGGCAGGATAGCTTGGAAAGTACGGTTACGTCCTTGTTTGGCAGAACCGCCTGCAGAGTCACCCTCGACGAGGAACAATTCGCATTCTTCCGGGTCTTTGCTGGAGCAGTCGGCTAGTTTGCCCGGCATGCCGCCACCGGACATCGGTGACTTGCGTTGTACGGACTCGCGCGCCTTGCGTGCAGCCACGCGTGCCTGTGCTGCCAATATCACCTTGTCTACAATCATTTTGGCCTCTTTGGGATGCTCTTCCAGGTAATAGGAGAGTGCTTCGCCTACAGCCTGGTCCACAGCTCCCATAACCTCGTTGTTACCGAGCTTTGTCTTGGTCTGTCCTTCAAACTGCGGTTCGGCCACCTTGATGGAGATAACTGCGGTCAGACCTTCGCGGAAGTCATCGCCGGAAATCTCTACTTTTGCCTTTTCCAGCATCTTGTTGTCTTCGGCATATTTCTTCAAGGTACGGGTCAGCGCACGGCGGAAGCCGGCCAGGTGCGTACCGCCTTCGATGGTATTGATATTGTTTACATAAGAGTGGATATTCTCGTTGTAGGAAGTATTGTACATGATGGCTACTTCTACCGGAGTACCTTGCTTTTCGGTGTTGATGTAGATGACATCGTTCACCAGATGTTCGCGGGAAGAATCTATATAGCGTACAAACTCCTTCAAGCCCTCTACGGAATAGAAAACTTCTTGCTTGCAGCTTCCGTCTTCTTCTTTTACACGGAGGTCGGTCAGCGTAATTTTGATGCCGGCGTTCAGATAGGCCAGTTCGCGCATGCGGGTTGCCAGAATATCGTAGCTGTAGACCGTTTCAGTAAAGATTGTAGCATCCGGCCAGAACTGCTGGCGCGTACCGGTGATTGCGGTAGTGCCGACTTCCTTTACCGAATATAGCGGATGGCCGCATTCGTATTCTTGCTGGTAGATTTTTCCGTTGCGGAAAACCTGCGTCGTCATGTGCGTGGACAATGCGTTTACACAAGATACACCGACGCCGTGCAAACCACCGGAAACTTTGTAGGAACCCTTGTCGAATTTACCGCCGGCATGCAGCACGGTCATGACAACTTCGAGAGCGGATTTCTGTTCTTTTTCGTGAAAGTCTACCGGAATACCGCGTCCGTTGTCTTGTACGGTGATAGAGTTATCTTCGTTGATGGTAACTTCGATGTGGTCGCAATAACCGGCGAGCGCTTCGTCGATGGAGTTGTCTACAACCTCGTAAACCAAGTGATGGAGTCCCTTGGAACTAATGTCGCCGATGTACATGGCAGGACGCTTACGTACAGCCTCTAAACCTTCCAGTACCTGGATGTTACTGGCCGAGTAATTGCTTTCGCCGTTTATCTTTTCTTCTTCAGTCATAATCTAATTTCTCTTATTGTAATAACAAAGCAAAAATAGTGAAAATCCTTGATATATCATGCCGGCGGCTTGATAAATTTGGGCTGTTTACAGCTTTTTAGCACCGTGAGGATTTGTTTGTTTTGAGGGTATTGCCCGGAAATGATACAAACGCAGAAAAGTCCGAACTAAAAAGTCCGGACTCCCATATCTTTTGTGTAACTTATCAGCTTAACCGAGTTTGTTGATATAAACTGCCAACTTTGACTTCAGGTTGTTAGCCTTGTTCTTGTGGATTACGTTAGTCTTAGCCAACTTATCCAACATCTTTGTGATACCAGGATACATTGCTGTTGCTTCAGCTTTATCTGTAGTAGCACGAAGCTTACGAACAGCATTTCTCATGGTTTTGCCATAATATCTGTTGTGAAGTCTTCTTGTCTCTTCTTGTCTGATTCTTTTCAGTGATGATTTGTGATTTGCCATCTCGACTAATCTTTTTTAATTCGTTTATCTTTTTAATTGTAGCCCGTGGGGGAATCGAACCCCCCTTTCAAGAATGAAAATCTTGCGTCCTAACCGATAGACGAACGGGCCATCCTTGTTGAACGTTTCCGCTCTTTGCAACCGTTTTTCCTTTCGTTTGCGGTTGCAAAGGTAGAAACTATTTTTGAATTGGCAAACATTTCTGATAAAAATTTTGCAGAAATTCTTCTGCGTTTTCTCTTGTGTGTGGTTTTATTTATTGATAATCAGGTATATAATGATGTTTTAAATTTTCTGTATTTGCTTCATTTTTTTTATTCCTCTTCTTTAAGTTCCGTAGTTTCGCGCTTTTTTTGTAGCTTTGTTAGCCGGATTGAAACTTGATTAAAGGACGGAAATGTTACAGAAAACGCAAGGAATCGTATTGCATTCTTTGAAGTATAAGGATACTTCTATTATTGTAGACATCTATACCGAGGTGTCCGGACGGGCTTCTTTCCTGGTTCCGGTGTCCCGTTCGCGCAAGGCTGCGGTGAAGTCGGTACTGTTTCAACCTCTGTCTTTGGTGGAGCTGGAAGCGGATTTCCGTCCGAATACTTCTATATATAAGGTGAAAGAGGCAAAGTCTTTCTATCCTTTTACTTCGATTCCTTACGACCCTTATAAATCTGCCATCGCTTTGTTTCTGTCCGAATTCTTATATCGTGCGCTGCGCGAGGAGGCGGAAAACCGTCCTTTATTCGCTTATTTGCAGCATTCCATTGTCTGGTTGGATGAATGCGGCAGTGGCTTTGCCAATTTTCATCTGGTCTTTTTGATGCGTTTGTCGCGTTTTCTCGGATTGTATCCGAACTTGGAAGATTATCACGGCGGCGATTATTTTGATTTGCAGAATGCCTGCTTTACCCCGTTGCGTCCGCAATTGCATTCCGACTATATAGCGCCGGAAGAGGCGGCACGTCTCACAAGGCTGATGCGCATGAACTACGAAACGATGCATCTCTTTGCCATGAGCCGCATGGAGCGTGCCCGTTGTCTGACGATTATGAACGAGTATTACCGTTTGCATCTGCCGGATTTTCCCGTACTAAAGTCTTTGGAAGTCTTGAAAGAGTTGTTTGATTGAGCTCCGTTTCAAAGGGCATTCCGTTTCCTTACGTGTTTCCTGGAGTTTCCTGTAGAGAAACGCGCGTTTCCCTTAAGGGAAATTTCAGTTTCCTTAAAGGGAAATTCTCGTTTCTATGAAAGGGAACGGGCGTTTCTTCCGGGGGAAACGGGCGTGTCATAGGCATGGAAACAATAAAAGCCGTACTTCAAACTGCTCTCCAACCGGAGGGGAGCTTGAAGTACGGCTCTGTACGTATTGGGTTGGGCAGAACGCTTATCCCAGCAATTCCTTTACTTTGGCCGAGATGGCACGTCCTTCGGCAAGCCCGGCAAGTTTCTTGCTGGCTACACCCATTACCTTGCCCATATCCTTACCGCTGGTAGCGCCTGTTTCGGCGATGATTTCCTTCAAGGCAGCTTCCAGTTCTTCGGGAGACATCTGCTTGGGCAGGTATGCTTCCATAACCTTTACTTGCGCCAGTTCTGCATCGGCAAGGTCCTGACGGCCTTGCTGCACGTAGATTTCGGCGGCGTCCTTGCCTTGCTTTGTCAGCTTCTGAATGATTTTCAGGGCATCGGCATCGGTCAGGGTATCATTGGCTCCCGGAGCGGTCTTGGCTTCGAGGAATACTTTCTTGATGTTTCTCAGGGTTTCCAAAGCTACTTTGTCTTTGGCTCTCATTGCGTTTTTAATGTCTTCGCTGACTCTTTCAAATAAATCCATATTGTTCTTTATTGTTTTACTGTTTATAATGTACTGTTTCCGGTTGAAGTCCGGAACGGCAGTCGGTTTAGAAAGTGATTATGCCGTTGCCGCCGCTTTCCGCTTCCTGCGCTTCTTCGGTGGCGAGTATGCCGGCTTCTTCCGCCTTGACCTTGATTGCCGCCAGGGTACTCTTGTCGCGTTGGTAGGTAGGGGAGTTCTCCACCATGCTGATGATGTCGGCGTTGTCCAGGTCTTCAGGGTTGAAGATATAGATATGCCGGCGGCGCAGACGCTGATACTTGGTGTTGGCATCCTTTCCGTAGTAGGTTTCGCGGCGTGAGCGTCTTTGCTCTTCCTCTTCCTCCAGTTCGGCAAGGCGCTTCTGCTCTTCTGCGGTACGCTGGGTGATGCGGTCGTCCATCTCTTTCATATGGATGTCCTGGATGCCGAAGCCGGTGGCAAGCAGGGTAATCTTGACTTTCTGCTCCAGTTTGTCGTCCACGGCCATACCGAACTTGGTTTCAAAGTCGCGGCTGAAGCGGTTCATGAACTCTTTCACTTCGTCCATTTCGCTCATCATCAATTTGTATTGCGAGCTGTACGAGATGTTGAGCAGCACTTTCTTGGAGTTGAAGATATCGTTGTTGTTGAGCAACGGAGAGTGCTGGGCATTCTGGATGGCCATGCTCACGCGGTTGTCTCCCTCGCCGTAGCCGGTACTCATGATGGCCACGCCGCCGTCTTTCAGCACGGTTTTCACATCGTTGAAGTCGAGGTTGACCTTTCCGTGCAGGGTAATGATTTCGGCAATGCTCTTGGCGGCTACCGAGAGGGTGTCGTCGGCTTTGTCGAAAGCATCGTCTACGGAGAGTTCGCTATATATTTCGCTCAGTTTTTCGTTGTTGATAACCAGCAGGGCATCTACATGCTTGCTGATTTCCTCCACGCCGTCCAGTGCTTGGTCTATCTTCTTGTCGCCCTCCCAGCGGAACGGGATAGTGACGATGCCGATAGTCAGGATGTCCATTTCTTTGGCGGTCTGTGCAATGATAGGCGCTGCACCTGTACCTGTGCCACCGCCCATTCCGGCAGTGATGAATACCATTTTAGTACCGTCGTTCAGCATGGCCTTGATGTCTTCGATGCTCTCTTCGGCTGCCTTGCGGGCACGGGCAGGACGGTTGCCGGCTCCCAGACCCTCTTTGCCAAGTTGCAGCTTCACAGGAACGGGGGAGTCTTTCAACGCCTGGTTGTCTGTGTTGCACAGCACGAACGTTACATCATGTATGCCTTCCCGGTACATGTGGTTTACGGCATTGCCGCCACCGCCACCCACACCGATAACTTTGATGATTTTCGGTGAATCGGTCGGAAAATCGAATTGTGCTATATCATCCATGATTATAGAGTTTTTAATTATTTCATATCATCGTCCGAGAATATCTCATTGGAGATTTTGTTGAAGGTCTTTTCAAACCAGCTGGGACCTTTCTTTTTCTTCTCCTTTTCTTTCTTCTCCCGCTCTTTGCGTTCTTTCTCCCTGCGCTCCTTTTCCTCTTTCTCGCGTTGCGCTTTGGCGGCACGGGCTGCGGCTTCCTGTTCTTTCAGGGCTTCGTCGTTACCGAACATGTCAGCGGGGGTGGACGTAGGGTTGCCGGCTGGTTGTACCGGTTTCACCTCCTGCAGGCAGCAGTTTTCGTTGCCTGCGGCAAGAAGGCCGAGCAAGGTATTCTGCATACCATCCTTGGTCAGTACGTCACTGAATCCGTGAACGGTATCATGCACGAAGCGCATCGTCTTTACTTTCTCTATTTTGCTTTGCTTGCGGAAAGCTTCCTCGATATTCTTCAGGTTTGCTCCGCCTCCGGTGAATACGACTCCGGAGAATAGCTTATCCTCATAACCGGAGAGCTGCAACTGGTTCCATACGTTGGCAAGGATTTCTTCGGAGCGTGCTCCGATAATGTTGTTCAGCGTGGCCAGCTCAATGGCGCGTCCGTCTTCCAGTGCACATACGGCGGGTGTCTCGCTCTCTTCCTCTTCCTCGTAGAGGGCGTTGCCGTATTGCAGTTTCAGCTTTTCGGCATCCTGCTCTTCCATCTGCAGGGACGTGATGTCACGGGTAATGGTGTTGCCACCCAGCGGCAATACGCTCAGGTAGCGGAGAATATTGTTCTTGTAGACCGAAATGGTGGTGGTATCGGCGCCGAAGTCTACCAGTGCACAGCCCGAACGCATTTCGTTTTCCGTTAAAACGGCGTTTGCCAACGCTATCGGAGCGATAAGCAGGTCGGCTATCTCTACCTTTGCCTGCTCGAAGCTGTGTTCCAGGTTCTTCTTGAGTGAGGCGCGTGCCACGATGTTGAGGAACTGTCCTGTGATGTGCTGGCCTGCCACGCCCACCGGGTCGGCTTGCAGGGTATTGTCTATCTTGTATTCTTGGGGGGCCACATCCAGTACACTCATGTCTGCCAACGGCACTTCAAGGTTCTCGTCACAGATAGAGTCTACCAACTCTTGCGAGATGATGCCTTCTTCTTCCAGTGTACGACTCACCGCGTTTTTTACTGTGCGCAATGACTGTCCGCCGATGCCTACATATACTTTGGCAATGGAGTTGTTGAGCTGGTTTTCCAGCTTGTTGGTGATGGAAGTCAATGCCTGTGCTGTCTTGTCGATGTTGTAGATGACCCCCTTGTGGATAAACGAGGACGCATCTTCGCGTGCATAGGCCAACACCTGAATGCTTCCGTCACTGTTCTTCTTTCCTGCGATACCGGAAATCTTGGAAGAACTCAACTCAATAGCGGCGATGAAATCTGTTGTTGCCATAACTGTTTTATTTACTATTTTACTATTTACTGTCTACTATTTGCTGCGCGGTAACTATTCTCTTTTCGTGCAGATAATCTGGTTACCAAACTCAACACTGATACGGGAATATTTGTTCCAGCCTACCTTGTTCAATCCTTTTTCGTAGAATACCTTTACCCGTTTCAGTTTCCGTTCGAAGTCGTCCAGCTTACCGAGGTAGATGACATGGTCGCCTACGCGCGGTACCAGCTCTATGTTTTTGTCGGGCAATACATGAATCTGCTCGATTTGCGCGTTCCAGAACGAATTCTTTTGCAAAAATACACCAAACTTATATAAATCCCTCATGGCAAACGACTTTTCTACGTTTCCGGTCACAATGGCACGGTGCGCAACGCACTTTGCATCGGGCGGCATTACCGTGCCCTTATTGTCCAGATAGTAGTTCTCGCCGTTGGCGCTCATTATCCTCAGGATAGGGATGCGCTGGGTTACTTCGATACAGAGTTTGCCGCTCGGCGTCTTGTAACATTCCACTTCGTCGATGAGCGGATGCTTGGAGAGCGCCTGCTCCAACGTTTTGGTGCGGATACGGTCCAAGTGCTTGCCTATGGGACTGACGCCTTTCTTTTCCAGCATGGCGGCTACTTCCTTTTTCGTGATGAAGCCGGCATATACCGTGTCTTTGATAACCAGCTCCACATCACGGCACACTTGACCCGCCGGCTTCCGGTTGAAAGCGGTAACGGCCACTATCAGGTAGGCAAGGACGAGCAACAGGACGATAGAAAGTAGAATCCTTTTAATCATAGGCTTATTTGCTGTTTACTGTTTTACGGTTTACGCTTTGCTGCGCTGTTCGAGCAGCCGGGCTATGGAAGGTACATAGTTGTCCAGGTCTCCGGCTCCCAGCACTATCAGCACTTCAACCGGTTTCTTCGAGAGCAGGTCGGGAATGTCTTCCTTCCTGCATATGCACTTTTCGATGCCCGGGCGCAGGTTGTCGTATATGAGTTGGCTGCTGACACCGGGAATGGGTTGTTCGCGGGCAGGGTATATCTCTGTCAGAATCACTTCGTCCAGTAGCGAGAGGCTGTCTGCAAAGTCTTTGTAGAAGTCTCTGGTACGGGTATAGAGATGGGGTTGGAAGATAGCCGTTATCTTCTTGTCCCGGTAAAGTTCGCGGATAGACTTCACGCTTTGCGCGATTTCGGCGGGATGATGGGCGTAGTCGCTGAGGAATACGAGTCTGTCCGTCTTTATCTTGAAGTCGAAACGGCGGTCTACGCCGCGGAAACTGGCCATTCCCTGTCTGATTTCCTCATCGGTGACCCCGTTCAGGTGTGCAAGCGCCATGGCTGCCACGCCGTTCTCTATGTTGATGCCGATAGGTACACCGAGCCGGATATCGTTGATGCGGGTGTCCGGAGCAATGAAGTCGATGACGATTTCACCGTTTCCGATGCGGATGTTCTCGGCATGGAAGTCTCCTTCGTCGCGGGAGTAGGTATAAGTTCTTACGCCCGGCTGTACATCCGGCTGCAAGGCAAGCCCCTTCCGGATAATCAGTGCCCCTCCCGGTTGGATAAGGGTGGTATAGTGGCGGAAGCTTTCAAGATAAGCCTCGCGCGTACCGTATATGTCCAAATGGTCGGGGTCGGTAGAGGTGATAACGCTCATATAGGGAGAAAGCCAGTGGAACGAACGGTCGAACTCGTCGGCTTCGATTACGGTGTACGGACTGGCCGGAGATAAGAGCAGGTTTGTTCCGTAGTTCTTGGAGATGCCTCCGAGAAAAGCCGTGCAGCCCACATGCGACTGGTGGAAGAGATGCGCCGCCATTGTACTTGTGGTGGTCTTGCCATGCGTACCGGCAACGCAGAGTCCTTTGCTGCTGCGGGTAATCGTGCCCAATACCTGGGAACGTTTATGTATCTCGAAACCATTCTCCCGGAAATAGGCCAGTTCGGCATGCTCCTGAGGAATGGCAGGGGTGTACACCACCAGTGTGCTTTCCTTGTCCTTGCAATTTTCAGGGATGAGACCGGTGTTTTCCTCATAATGTATTTGTGCACCTTCTGCAATGAGATGCCCGGTCAGTTCGCTCGGCGTACGGTCATATCCCGCCACGAACTTGCCTTTGGATAGAAAATAGCGTATCAGTGCGCTCATGCCGATGCCGCCGGCACCGACGAAATAAACGGATTTTATGGTTTCTATATTCATGTACTTGTCATTTAATAAGTTTCAGCACCTCTTTGGCAATGACGGTTGCCGAGTCGGGCAATGCCAATCGGGCGATGTTGTTGCTCAATTCTTTCAGTTTATCACTGTCTTTTACCGTATCCAGTGCTGCGGGCAGGAGTTTCTCTTCGGCTTCCGCGTCCTTTACGTAGATGGCGGCGTCTTTATCGACGAGCGCCAGTGCGTTCTTGGTCTGGTGGTCTTCTGCCACATTGGGCGAGGGGACAAGGATTACAGGCTTGTGAAGCAGGCAGAATTCCGAAATGGAGCCGGCGCCGGCACGGGAGATTACCAAATCGGCAGCCGCATAGGCCTTCGCCATGTCTTTGATGAAATCCGTCACATACAGGTTGGGTATGGCATTGATATGCGGGTGGTGTACGGCTTCACCGGTTGCCGCGGTGATGGCGTCCCTTACCTGGTCGATGTATATTTTGCCGGTCTGCCAGATGAACTGTATGTCGGGGTTCTGCCGGATGACGTCAAGGCCGGCGGTCAGGGTGCGGTTAATGGTGCGTGCCCCGAGGCTGCCGCCCAGTATCAGGATGGTCTTTTTGGACGGGTTCAGGCTGAAGTAGCTTACGGCTTCTTCGTGCGCAACGGCATGTCCGAGCAAGTTCTGGCGGACGGGGTTGCCGGTCATGATAATCTTCTCTGCAGGGAAGAACTTTTCCATGCCTTCGTAGGCAACGCATATCTTGCAGGCTTTCTTGGCAAGCAGCTTGTTGGTGACACCTGCATAGGAGTTCTGCTCTTGTATCAGGGTAGGCACTCCCATCATTCCCGCCGTTTTCAGGGTAGGGCCGCTGGCATAGCCGCCCACGCCTACTGCCACCTGCGGACGGAATTGCTTGATGATGCTGCGCGCTTTCCATTGGCTGCGTGCCAGTTTCACCAATACGGCAAAGTTCTTCCACAAATGCTTGCGGTCGAAGCCCGCCACGGGCAGGCCGATAATCTTGTAGCCGGCATCGGGTACACGCTGCATTTCCATGCGTCCTTCTGCACCTACGAACAGGATTTCCGCATCAGGACGCAATTCCTTAATCGCGTTGGCAATGGATACAGCCGGGAAAATGTGTCCGCCCGTGCCGCCACCGCTGATGATAATGCGCGGCTTGTTGTTCTTTGTTTCCATATCTGAGTTTATCTACTTGCTACTACTGATAATTAATCTTATTCAAATTCGGCATCGCTGTTCAGCATCTTGGCTGTCGGCTCGGCAGCGCTTTGCGCTTCGCTGTAAGTGCTTTCGTTCCCGTTGCCGGTTTCCACCTGCATGGTGATTTGGGCATCGTGCGCTCTCTGTTCTTCCAGCTTGGCGGTGTACCGGCTCACACTCAGTATCATGCCGATATAGGCACAGTTTATCAACGTCGAAGTACCTCCTTTGCTGATAAGCGGCAGCGGTTGCCCGGTTACGGGAGCCAGTCCCACGGCCACCATCATGTTGAAGATGGCCTGCGACACCAGCAGCAGGGCTATGCCGATGATGAGGAAGGCGGGGAAGGTGCGGTCGCATTTCTTTGCGATACGTCCTACACGTATCAACAGACAGATGTAGAGGAATACGACTATGACTCCTCCTACCAGTCCGAGTTCCTCGATGATAATGGCAAAGATGAAGTCGGAGAATGCCTGGCTCAGGAAGTCACGCTGTACGGAGTTGCCCGGTCCCTTGCCGATGACATTGCTGGTGGCGACGGCGATACGTGCGTGGGCTATCTGGGCGTCTTTGTCTATATCGAATTTTGCGGCAGGCACTACCTCGTCACTCGTAAACTTCTCGATACGGGCACGCCACGTGTCGAACCGGTGCAGGAAAGGTATGTCGCTGTTCTTTGTCATCAGCAGGAAAGTTACGGCAACAATGCCTACCGATGCCAGGCTGCCGGTCAGCATCAACAGTCGTTTTGCAGAGACACGCCCTATGAACATCATCAGAAAGACTACCCCGAACAGCAATGCCGCCGTGGATAAGTTCTCCGGAGCAATGAGCAGGCAGATAACTCCGGTTATTATCATAATCCGCTTGAAAGCCTTCGGGTTGGCGCCGTCCTCATCCTGCCCTTTGGACAGGATGAAAGCCGTGACTATGATAACCGCCATTTTGGCTATCTCCGAGGGCTGGAACTGTATGCCCATGAACGTCATCCAGCGCGCCGCCCCGTTGATACGTTCCATCATCATGACCAGTATCAGCAGTATTGCGGAAGCCGGCAACAGGAAGACAGGGAATACCTGAAACCATTTATAGGGGATGTTGTGCATGAGGACCACAATCACAGCGCCTACCATCAGGATTATGCTGTGCTGGGTGATGGGCCCCCAATGGTCGCCGCTCTTATAGGTAAGCGTACTGGCAGCACTGAACACCTCTGTAATGGAGATGAGGCAGAGGAAGAGGAAAATAATCCAGATTACTTTGTCTCCTTTGAATATGCTTTTTAATAAATCCATTTATAACTCTCTTACGTATTTCTTGAATTGGTCGCCCCGGTCTTCATAGCTCTTGAAGAGGTCGAAGGAAGCGCAACAGGGACTCAATAATACTGTTTCGCCTTTCCGGGCTAATTTGAAAGCGGCGTCTACCGCGTCTTTCATGCCGGTCTGCACATCGGCCACCGGCAGACCGAGGCGGTCGAAAAAGCCGTGCAGCTTTTCATTGTGCAGTCCCAGGTAGACCAGCGCGGAGCATTTGCTACGTACCAAATCCTCTATTTCGGTATAGTCATTCCCCTTGTCTTTGCCGCCGAGAATAAGCACGGTTTTGGTTGTCATGCTTTGCAGGGCGTACCAGCAGGAATTGACATTGGTTGCCTTGGAATCGTTGATGAATTGGACGCCGCGTACGGTCGCTACCTTTTCCAGACGGTGTTCTACACCTTTGAAGTCGGACAAGGCTTTGCGGATATCTTCTTTGCGGATACCTGCAAGGTTGGCGGAAATGCCGGCAGCCAATGAGTTATACAGGTTGTGGGTTCCTCGCAGGGCAAGTTCTTCCTGCTCCATGTTGAAAGCAATCGGTTCGTTGATTTCCACTTCACCGTCTTCCACATAAGCAATGGCGCCGTCTTCCTTTACGGCGGCAAAAGGATAGGGATGGGCTTTTAAGCCGTGCTTTTCCAGCTCTCTGCGGATGATGGGGTCGTCGTTCCAGTAGATGAAAGCATCTTCCGGAGTCTGGTTTTGCGTGATGCGGAATTTGGCATCCACATACTTCTGCATGCAGTGATCGTATCTGTCCAGATGGTCAGGGGTAATGTTCATCAGAACGGCGATATTGGCGCGGAACTTATACATATTGTCCAGTTGGAAGGAGCTGAGTTCGATAACATAATAGTCGTGCTTCTCCATGGCCACCTGCAAGGCAAGGCTGTTGCCGATGTTGCCTGCCAGCCCTACATTCAGTCCCGCACTCTTGAAGATGTGGTAAATGAGCGAGGTGGTGGTAGTCTTGCCGTTAGAACCGGTGATGCAAATCATTTTGGCGTTTGTATAACGTCCGGCGAACTCTATCTCGGAGATGATGGAGATGCCTTTTTCTTTCAATTTCAGAATCAGCGGAGCGTCGTTGGGGATGCCGGGACTTTTTACCACTTCATCGGCATTCAGTATCAACTCTTCCGTGTGCTGTCCTTCCTCCCAGGCAATGCCATGCTTGTTCAGCAGTTCCTTGTATTTGTCTTTAATGGCAGACATGTCGGATACGAACGTGTCGAAACCTTTCACCTTGGCAAGTACGGCAGCTCCCGCGCCGCTTTCGCCTGCTCCTAAAACTACAATTCTACTCATATACTATTATAATTAAGATCGGTAACTCTTCATTTTTCATTCATAATTCTTCATTGGGTTGTTATCTTATCTTTAACGTTATAATTGTTATTGCTGCCAGTACAATGGTTACGATCCAGAAGCGGACGGTAATCTTCGATTCATGGAACAATTGTGCCGGTTGGGTAAATACCACTTTGCAGCCGGGCTCTATCAGATTCATGCCGGTGCGGAAGTGGTCGTGTATCGGCGTCCGTTTGAAGAGACGCTGTTTTACCCCTTTCCGTTTGCCGGCTTTGTAGTATACCCGTTGCAGAATTACCGACAGGTTCTCTACAAGGAATATACCGCATAGGATAGGTATCAGCAGCTCTTTATGGATGATAATGGCGTATACGGCAATGATGCCGCCGATGGTCAGACTGCCTGAAGACTGCCTGTATCGCCCATGAATACCTGTGCCGGGTAGGCGTTGTACCAGAGGAAGCCGATAAGTGCACCGATGAAAGCGCAGATAAAGATTACCAGCTCTTCCGAACCCGGTATGTACATGATGTTCAGGTAACCGGCATATTCGATATGGCTGGATACGTATGCCAGTATGCCCAGTGTCAGACCGATAATGGCGGAGTTGCCCGCTGCCATGCCGTCCATGCCGTCATTCAGGTTGGCGCCGTTGGAAACGGCGGTTACTACGAATATGGTGACGAGCACAAACAGTATCCAGCCCGCCGTTTGTGCGTGTTCTCCCATGAAAGACACGAGGTCGGCATAGTCAAGGTTGTTGCTCTTGAAGAAAGGGATGGTAGTCTGTGTAGCCTTGATTTCTTTGGCGGCATGTACTACCTCGATGCCTTGTCCCGGTTTCTCTACCTCGATGTTTTCACGGATAACGACCTGCGGACTGAGATACAGGGTAAGCCCTACAATGAGTCCCAAGCCTACCTGGCCGATAATCTTGAACTTACCGTGCAGGCCTTCCTTGTCTTTCTTGAATATCTTGATGTAATCGTCGGCAAATCCTAATGAACCTAACCACACAGTGGTGATAAGCATCAGAATCATATAGATATTATTCAGCTTGCCCAGCAACAGGCAGGGAATCAGAATGGCAAAGATAATGATAACTCCGCCCATGCTCGGTACGCCCACCTTGTTTACGCCGAACGGGTCGATGTTGGCATCCCGTTGCGTCTCGGTAATCTGTTTGCGTTTCAGCAGGTCGATGAACTTGTCACCCCAGATGCTCGAAATGAGCAATGCCAGGATGATAGCCATCAATGCCCTGAAAGATGTATAGCCGAACATACCCGCACCGGGGAAGTCGTATTTATCTAACCATTGGAATAAGTAGTATAACATAATTTCTTACTTTATCACTTTAAAACATTATCGCCTTTAGTTCTTCTTTGTCATCGAAATGATGCTTCACTCCTTTTATCTCCTGATAATTTTCATGTCCTTTGCCGGCTACGAGAATGACATCTCCCGGTTGCGCCAGCATGCAGGCGGTCTTTATGGCTTCTTTTCTATCGGCGATACTGATTGTCTTCTGCAAATCGTCCTTATCCAACCCTGCCAGCATATCGTTGATGATGTCTTGCGGCTCTTCAAAGCGGGGATTGTCGGAAGTGATGATGACACGGTCGCTCAAACGGGCGGACTCTTTAGCCATGATAGGACGTTTCCCTTTATCACGGTTGCCGCCTGCGCCGACTACGGTAATCACTTTGCCTTTGCCTTCCAGTACGCCGTGGATGGCATTCAGCACATTCACCAACGCATCCGGAGTATGGGCATAATCCACAATGGCGGTAATGCCCTTCGGAGAGCGGATAGAGTCGAATCTGCCTGCTACAGGGTGCAAAGTGCTGAGGGCAACGAGCACATCTTCTTCTTTCTTTCCCAACAGTACGGCTGCGCCGAATACGGCAAGAAGGTTGGAAGCATTGAACTTGCCGATAAAGCGTACGGCCAGCTCATGGTTGTTGAAGTCGAGTAGCATGCCTTCAAAATGAGACTCCAATACTTTTCCCTTGAAATCGCTGAGGCTTCTCAATGAATACGTATATACGCGCGAACGTGTGTTCTGGGTCATGACCAGCCCGTTCTTGTCGTCCAGATTGGTCAGGCTGAACGCGTTCTTAGGCATGTCGTCGAAGAACTTCTTTTTTGCTTTGAGGTAGTTTTCGACAGTCTTGTGATAATCCAGGTGGTCGCGCGTAAGATTGGTGAAGATGCCGCCGGCAAACTTCAAACCGCTGATACGCTGTTGTGCGATAGAGTGGGAGCTGACTTCCATGAATGCGTATTTGCATCCGGAGTCTGCCATCTCACCCAGCAGGCGGTTAAGGGTAATCGGGTCGGGGGTGGTATGCTCGGTCGGCACGGGCCGGTCGTCAATGTAGTTGCATACCGTGGAAATCAGTCCGACTTTATATCCGAAATAACGGAATGTATTATATAATAAGGTGGCAATGGTTGTTTTGCCATTAGTGCCGGTTACGCCCACCAGCTCCATTTTGGAAGTGGGATCACCGTAGAAAGTGGTGGCAACCTTACCCACCGCATTCTCGCTGTCTTTTACTTGGATATATGTAACATCAGGATTTGTTTCTTCCGGCATGTCTTCGCACAGTACGGCTATAGCGCCTTTTTCAATGGCGGTAGGGATATATGCGTGACCGTCGGTCTGCGTACCGCGCATTGCCATAAACAAATGTCCGGCCGCAACTAAACGGGAGTCGATATTCACTCCTGTTATATCTTTCTCCGTACTGCCGATAATTTGTACCGGTTGTATCGCTTTTAATAGTTCGCTTAATTTCATTCCTTATTATATAATAATGTATATTCTTATATTAACGTAATGTCAAGGCTATTGTCTGTCCTTTTATCAATCGGCTTCCGCCTGCGATGGACTGGTTTCTTACCTTGCCGATGCCGTTGAGGCGTACTCTAAGTCCTTTGCTTTCCAGCAGATAAACAGCATCCTTGGCCCCCATGCCCACTACGCTGGGAACTATGCCGTCAGAAACTTTCTGATTTTGCAGGATAACGGCGGACGGGGCAGCCTGGCTGTGTCCCCACAACTCTCTCTTGTTTTCTACCTCAAATTGTTTCTGCACCGGAACATCCAATGTGTTGAGCACGCATAATGCCTCGTTCATCTCCCCGGCTTTTACCGCAGGAATTACATTGGTGGTGCTGTCTATTGCACTGCGTATATCGAACCGCAGATTCTTGGCATATACCCTTTCTGCAATCTTGCTGAATACGCTACCCGCCATCAAGCCACCCGATGCCGGAAGTCCAGGCTTCTGTATGGAAACGATGCAACTGTATTTGGGAGCCTCTGCCGGGAAGTATCCGCAGAAACTGACGAGATAATTCACCCGTCCCGCCTTATAACCGGCGGCACCTTGCGAAATCTGCGCCGTACCCGTCTTGCCGGCTACGGCAAACTGTTTGCTTCCGGCGGGTTTGGCCAAACCTTCGGCAACTACTTTGCGCAGAATCTCCCGTATCTGTGTCAGCGTATTGTCCGAGCAAATCTTCGGATTGATAACTTCCGTAGGAAAGTCACGGACAACCTCACCGTCTTTCACTGCCGCTTTTACGAATTTAGGGCGCACCATTGTACCGTTGTTGGCAATGGCATTATAGAAAGTCAGTATGTTCAGTGGCGGTACCTGCGTTTCATATCCTATACTCATCCAGGGTAACGTGGTCTTGGCAAAATACCGTTCTTTCGGACCGCGGATGTTAGGTTTGCCCTCTCCGGCTATTTGCAGGTGGAGCGGGCGGTCTATACCGATACGCTTCAATCCGTCTACGAACTTCTGCGGGTTGTCGCTGTAGTGCTTGTCGATAAGATATGAAACGCCGATATTGGATGATACTTCCAGAATACGTGTCACATCAATCTTGCCATATCCGCCCCGATGCCAGTTATGGTCTTTCATCGGGCGGCCGTGCATCATCATGATGCCGTTGCCTGTGTCGACTTCCGTATGAGGAGTAATCTTTCCGTCTTCAAGGGCTACCATGATAGAGGCTGTCTTGAATGTGGAACCCGGCTCCAGCATATCGCTGATGGCGTTATTACGCATTTCGTAATAGTTGCCGTCGCCCGCTTTCATCATGTTGACAATGGCTTTTACTTCTCCGGTCTGCACTTCCATCAATACGGCAACGCCCACACTGGCGTTTATCTCTTTCAGCTTGTCTATCAGTGCTTTTTCGCAAATATCCTGCATACCCACGTCGATGGTGGAAATGATGTCGCAACCGTCTACGGGAGCAATGTCCACTATGTTCAGGTATTTGTTCATCACCTTCTGGCGATGGGTGATACCGTCGCGTCCTTTCAGCAGCGTATCAAAGGCAAGTTCAATACCGTTTTTGGCTCCTTGCGCTGTATCGGCATAGAGGTCGCCGAGTGTACGTGCCGCCAGAGAACCGAAAGGTTTCTTACGCTGGTTGAAAGGCTGTTCATGGAAGCCTCCTTTGTATTTGTTTAGTTTGAATACCGGCAGCCTTTTAACTTCTTTGTATTGGATATAGGAGATACGTTTCGGGTAAATCAGGTAATTGCGGCTACCCTTTTTACGTCCTCTTAACAGATGTCTTTTAAATTCGGCGGCACTTTTATCGGGGAATATCTGGTGCAATCCTTCGCAGATTTCTCCCAGATGATTCATAAGCATGGTGTCTTTCTTCTCTCCACCCGCTTTGAAGTCCATGTAAATACGGTACTCCGGTAGGGAGCTCGCCATTAATTTACCGTCCGATGAAAGGATATTGCCGCGGTTGGGCTTCACCCTAACATTCTCCTTTACAAAGCGGTCGGCAACATCTTGCCAGTACTGACGTTCGGCAAACATGATGACAGTACCTTTTACGATAATAGCTACTCCTATCAGTCCCATGACGAGGACTACGAAGAAGTAGCGGGTCATTATATTTTTCTTGTTTACTGCCAAGGTTGTTTCGATTTACTATTATACTATATTACAGTTTACTTGTTTATCGGTTTGCTTACCATTATCCGTACTTATTTGATTAAGTACGGCGGATTGGTCGAAGTCTGCAAATCGCTCTCTTTCGTTGCGATGTATTCCTCGATACGCGATTGACGGCTCCGTTCCATCAGTTCGGAACTGCGTGTCAGGGCATCGTATTTTATATCTATCAGTTCTTTCTTGAGCTTGTCTATCTCTATCATCTGCTGCTGGCAGGCGTAACGGTTATGGATATAGAACAGAATAAGAACCATGATGAGGACAAGCAGCTTCGTCTGACGGCGGAAAAAGTCCGTAGCCAGAATATCACCGCCTATAATGTTCTTTAGCGAAGTCCGTCTTTTCACCTTTTCGCCTTTTTGCTCCTCTTGTTTATTATTTGTTTCATTCATCGTTCTATCTCTTTACAGCCTTATCGCTTCCCTCATTCTTACAGTTTTTCCGCAATCCTCAGCTTGGCGCTTCGCGAGCGCGGGTTGCGTTCTATTTCATCGTTATCAGGAACAATCACTTTATTGTTTACCAGACGGAAAGGCGTCTGTACGTTTCCGAAGAAGTCTTTTTCCGCCTTGCCCTCTATGTTGCCGGTCTTCATGATGTTTTTCACCATGCGGTCTTCCAGCGAATGATAGGTGATTACCACCAGCCGTCCACCCGGCTTTAATGCTTCCGTGGCTGCATATAACATCTCTTTCAACGCTTCCATTTCCCGGTTGACTTCGATGCGCAACGCCTGAAACACTTTGGCAAGCTCTTTCTTTTCTCTTTCACGTCCGAAGAGGGGCTTGATAATTTCCAGAAATTCCCCGATGGTACCAATCTTTTGAGCGGCACGTGCCTTGACGATAACGGATGCCAGCTTGCGACTGTTCTTCAATTCTCCATACAAATAGAAAATGTCGGCAAGGCGTTCTTCATCGTATGTATTTACGATGTCGGCGGCTGTGAGTCCGGCACGCTTGTTCATCCGCATATCGAGAGCACCGTCAAAACGGAACGAGAACCCCCGTTCGCTATCGTCGAAATGATGTGACGATACACCGAGGTCGGCGAGTACGGCATCTACCTGCTCGATGCCATGATAACGCAGGAAGTTATGCAGATACCGGAAGTTGCTGCGTACAAAAGTGAAGTGCGGATCGTTTACGATGTTCCGTTCGGCATCTTCATCCTGGTCGAAACCAAGCAGTCTTCCACCGTCTCCCAGGCGGGAGAGTATCTCGCGGGAATGGCCGCCGCCTCCGAATGTCACGTCTACATACGTTCCGTCCGGACGGATATTCATTCCGTCAACGCTTGGCATCAACAGTACCGGAATATGATATGTTGTTTCTTCTTTCATTTTTCTTTCATTACAATCGTTCTATTACTCTACGCTCTTATCGCTTGTCTCTGCTTCTTCCTCTCCCAGGTTTTCCTCTCCTAAAATATCTTGCAGCGCTTCGCTGAATTCTTCCGGGTTCATGAAAGGCTGTTCAGCCTTTTCTTTCGCCCATATTTCGATGGTGTTGTCCACGCCGATAAAGCGTACCTCACTTTGTATGCCTGCCATTTGCAAGTAGCGTTTAGGCAGCAGGATACGTCCGTTCCCGTCGGGAATCATGATTTCCGCATCGCTTACAAACTGTCGGAAAATTTGTTGGTGTTTCGCATTCCATTTGTTCAGCCGCTGCCGGAGTTGGTTTTGCGTTTTGAACCAGACGCTTTCGGGGTAAAGTATCAGGCAGTCCTGAAATACATCTTTACGCAATACGAGTCTCTCTTCGGAAGCAGCCTGCAACTGTTTCCGAAAGCCGGCAGGGATAAATACACGTCCCTTTGTATCCGTCTTTGCTTCAATATTGCCTAAAAAGCGTATCATTTTTCACCTTATTATAATAAGCGACGGTAAAAGTACACATTTCCCCACAATTCCCCACAATGTTTTAACTAAAATCTTATTTAGAAGTTTTCAACAGCTTGTTGATTACTTATTCTATTGAAAATGAACAATGTGTTATGTTGTTTGTTTGGTGGGGAACTGGCGCAGTTATCTGCTGTAATTGCATTCTATAACTGCCGTTCCAACGGAGAAAAATAGGGTATTTATGAGTGCTTTTCTTTGTATTGTGTGGGTGAATATCCTGTATATTGTTTGAATACCGTACTGAAATATCTTGATGTGGAGAATCCTGTCTGTTCGGAGATTTCATTAATGCTAAGTTTGCTGTTGGTGAGCAGAAAAATAGCCCGCTCGATGCGTAGTTTAGTGATATAATCATTGGCTCCCATGCCTGTAAGGGCTTTCAACTTGTTATAGAGTGAAGCGCGGCTGACTCCCAGTTCCTGGTAGAGGAACGGTATTCCCATTTGAGCATTGTCCAGGTTGTTTGATATTAACTTATTTAGCTTGTGTAAGAAATCTTCATCCGCAGAGCTGAAAGTGCTTTCTTTCGGCTCAGGCAATGAGCCTGTTTCGGTGTAACGCGCGCGTATCCGTTCACGGTTCTTTAATTGGCTGCGTATCACGCCGTGAAGCATATTCACTTCAAAAGGCTTGGTGAGGTAGGCATCCGCCCCGTTCTTGTATCCGAAGAGTTGGCTCTCATCATCGTTGCGTGCTGTAAGTAATATGACGGGGATATGACTGATTTCAAGTTCTTCTTTGATATGTTTACACAGTTCATACCCATTCATTCGCGGCATCTGAATGTCGCTCACCACAATGTCGGGCTGGTATTTCCGGCAGGTGTGCAAGGCTTCTTCACCATTGAAAGCCAGCCATATCTTCTTGAATTTGTTTTTTAGAGTGTTGTGCAAATAGTCGGTCAAATCGACATTGTCATCTACAATGAGTAGTGTATGTTCTTTGGTGTTTTCCTGATTGTCATCGGCATCAGGAATACTTTCCACTTCTTGGGTGGGAGCCAATAACTCGTTGAGGTAAGGGTGAGGTTGCAGCGTGATTTCTCCGGACTGGATATTACGGGGTATTTCAAACCAGAAAGTGGCTCCTGGAAATTCTTGGTGGTCATAAGCTCCTATGCTTCCACCGTGCTGCTCGGCAAGAATTTTGGAATAGGACAACCCGATACCGGTTCCGGGACGACTGTTGTTACCTTGATAAAAACGGGTAAACAAGCTGTTTATGTCTACTTCCTTTAAACCGATTCCTTGATCGGAAACAGAGATTCGTACGCACTTCTTATCGTCCGATAAGTCGGCAGAAACCATAATCCGGCTATTGTCGGGACTGTATTTAAGAGAATTGATTAAAAGATTGGTTAGTATGGTTGTACATTTTTCTTTGTCAAAACACAAACTGTCAATCGCCGTGTCGGTCCGGTACCGGATGTCGATGTTTCTGTTCCTTGCTTCCGGTTTGAAATCTGCAATAAGTTGTTCTATCCAGTCGTTCAACGCTACTTTTTCAATATTTAGTGTACTTTGTTTTACTTCCATTTTACGTACGTCCAAGACCATGTTTAATAACTTCTTCATACGGTCGGACTGTTTGCAAATGTTTTGTATGGTTTCATATTTACAATCGTCGGAAGTGAGCGATTCCAATAATTGCTTTAAGGGGGCGTGTATCAGGGTCAAAGGCGTGCGCAGTTCGTGATTGATATTTATAAGAAAGCGGACTTTTTCTTCATACACTTGTTGTTCATGCTCTTTCATTGCCCATTTCAGTTTGTTTGCATTGCGGCGCAACAACGAATAGATAATACCCGTTGCAAGAGAAAGAATCAATGCCAAGCAGCATGCCTTAAACCAGCCCGACTTGTACCAGGGCGGCGATACCGACAGTTCTAATATCTGATAATCGCCGGTCCAGCTTCCGCTTCGGGTGCTGCATGAGGCCGATATTCGATATGTTCCTATAGGTAAGTTGTTCAATGTCAGTTCCGGTTTGTAGGAATAAGATATTTGTCCGTCCGGTCCATGTACGGTAAAACGGAACATCGGCTTTCGAAAGATATCCTTGTTACCGGCTATGATTTTGATAGATATAGGCTTGTTTGACTCTATGACTTCCAGATGCCTGTGGGTGATATTGTTATTCATTCGTTCTCCGCCCACCCATACATCCGCCAAGTTTAAAACGGGATCACTGTTTTCCTCTTGGGGCAGTTGCCTGTTGATGTGAAGTAATCCGTTGATGCCGCCCATATAAATATCTCCTTGCGTGGATAGTAGTCGCGGCTTTTCCAAATATTCGTTAAGTACGATGCCGTCGGACTCTCCGTAAAGGATAAATTCTTTTTCTTCAATAAGATGAGCAAATAATTTGCCTTCGGTTCCAAGCCACACTTTTCCCCGCTTGTCACAAATCAATGCGCTGATTTCGTCGATTAATTCATTGGAGATACAGGTCCGCTTATTGCTTATGGTAGAGTAATAACTTAAACCGTGGTTGCTTCCTATCCAAAAGAGTCCGTTTTCATCGAGGGAAATAGAGTTGAACACAGTGTCTTCGTAGCAGGTGTGGATGGGTAGAAGCCGGTTAAGGCTGTCCAATCGGTATATATGTTTGAGATCGTGCAGGAAACTGCGGGTGCTGTCATTGCACACCGGCTGTATTACACCGTCTATAGCTGTTTTTCCAACGGAGACGATTGGAGTGAATTTCTTCTTTGTCAAATGATAGCTATATGGAGATTCGGAAAGCAATAATACGGTTTCCGGTGTATTTTGGAGTACATTGACATTTTTCCCCCGTTGGCATAGTAATGTGTTGATACTGTCATTGACTATAATCAGCGGTTGATATTCCTCTGTTTCCTTATCGAAAAAGAATATGCCTTTGCTGAATAATGAAATTAACAGTCGCCTTTTGTCTATGCCGGTTATTGAAGATACTTTATCGCCCCATGTCGGTAGTATATGATTGAATTTCCGGGTATCGGGATTAAACTTGTTGATGCCGCCTCCGTCCGTGCCTATCCATATTTTTTGTTCTTCGTCCTGATAGATGCTTAATACGACTTGACCGCTGAGACCATATTCTATTCCGGGTAAAGCCTCCGAATAGGTTGTCATACCCGTTTCCTTGATGTTTATCAATCCACCCCATACGCTGCCTGCCCATATGTTGTTATTGAAATCCTTGTATAGGCAGAGAATGGAGTTTGTCGGTAACGAGTTACGGTTTCCCGGCACATGTTCCAATGACACCATTTCTTCGTTTTCAGGATTTAATATGAAGATGCCGTAACCGTCGGTTCCTATCCAGATGTGTCCGTCGCATTCCGTAATGGATAGTACAACGTTGGTTTTCATGGACGAATTCATCGTGTGGTAAGCATGTAAAAGCTTTCCGTTGCGATCGTAGCATTTTACGCCTTGGTGGTATGGGGCAGTCCATACATTGCCTTTAGAGTCTATGAAGCAGTCCGTCAGGTCATCACTTTTGAAGGGAGCGGGTTGTGTCTTTCCTGTCCGTATGTCAATCAGTAATGCATTTTTCCAACGGTTTATGGCAAGCAGTGTGTGTTTGTCCCATTCTCGCAAGGTAGTGATATTATAGTGATTGTCGGGTTGCAGGGAGCAAAGCAGTTCCGTTTGCCGGTCAGCATAGTTGTATTTATAAATCTTTCCGTATCCGCCAAATAAAACTCCGTTTGTCCATGGACAGATAGAGGCGGCAGAAAGTGGATGCTGTTCTTTGTCTTTCGCTTGCAGGAAATTATCATCCGATTCATTGTAGTAATACAGGCCTTTGGCGGTAACAGCCCAGATTTTGTTTTCGTTATCTTCAAACAGATGGGTTATATTGTCGTGGAGGTATTTTTTCAGTTCGTATCCGTCAAAACGTCCTATGCCGGTGCGTGTACCTACCCACACATATCCTTTTTCATGGCTCACGGTCAGGCATCGTACGGAGGAAGATAAGCCGTTTTGGATATTGATGATTTGCTGGAAAGCATACTGCTTCATTTCTGTAGCCTTAAAAGGAAGGGATAACAATAGGCAAATCATTAAGAAGACTGGATTTTTTTTCATCCTCAAATCCGCAACCTATAGGGTTTAGTGGGATTTTGCTTGCAAAGCGACAA
>OION01000028.1_pt1 | contig 74918 bp, 74 predicted proteins | sample 1585561 | NCBI WGS metagenome assembly OION01 (sample SAMN02674699, study PRJEB24791) | human gut metagenome, SKBSTL042 | isolation source: stool | host: Homo sapiens | place: USA | reverse complement strand
GGGCAGCCGTTGATTCTACGATGGCATCAAAAATCGCCTGCTTGCTGGGGAAATGATTGTAAAGCGAGGGTGCCTTGATACCGACCGCCTTTGCAATTTCGCCAACACTGACGGAATCATACCCTTTGGTCGAAAACAGTTCCAGAGATTTTTCCAGAATGCGCTGTTTGGTGTCTTCCATTTTTCTCCGCCCTTTGCTAACTAATGTTTGTTAGTTCTACTATAATCAAAAAAGTTCCCATTGTCAAGAGCTTTTCGGCAGAAACATAATCGTTGCTGCTTAGCGGCGATCATCAGCGCTTTTTTGAAATGCCAACGGGTTTCAATGGGTACGCCGCAGTTCGCACTGCATCTGTTTTTTACAGCCGCAGCGTATAACAAAAACGCAGCCGCCCTGCAAAAACAGGACAGCTGCGCTTTTGTTATTTATCCGGCAGCGCTTGTCAGGAGGTTATGCTTTCTCCTGTGCAGTAGCGGCTGCTTTCTTGTTGATCTTGCTCTGATTATACATCGAGAACACGATGACCAGAATGGCCACAGCGGCAAAGACCATGGCGATGGGAGAGGTGGTGATGGCAAAGAAGTTGCCGCGCTGGATGTTCATGTAGCGGACGAAGTTCTTTTCGCACATGGGTCCCAGAATGAGAGCCAGCAGAATGGGCGAAAGCGGGAACTCGTACTTATTCATCAGCCAGCCAATGATGCCGAAGGCTACGCAAACGCCCACATCAAAGGCATTTTTGTTGATGGAGAAGGCACCCAGCAGAGAGATGACCAGAATGATGGGGTACAGCATCTTTTTCTCCACCGAAACGATCTTGGCAAAGAAGCGGACGCCCAGACAGCCTACAGCCAGCATACAGAGGTTTGCCAGCATCAGAGCCGCAAACACGCGGTAAACGGTGGGCAGCTCAGTGACATACATCATGGGGCCCGGGGTGATGCCCTTCATGATAAAGGCACCCAGCAGGATCGCGGTGACGGAGTCGCCGGGAACACCCAGAGACAGCAGCGGGATCATAGCACCGCCGGAGCAGCCGTTGTTGGCAGACTCGGTAGCAGCAACGCCGTTGGGGATACCGGTGCCGTACAGCTCCGGGTGCTTGCTGGCAGACTTGCTGGCACCGTAGGAGACGAACACCGCAATATCACCGCCTGCACCGGGGATAGCACCGATGAAGGTGCCGATAAGGCCGCCGGAAAGGATGTTGGGCCAGATCTGACGGATGGTTTTGAGATCCGGCAGCACATTGGTGATCTTTTCCTTCGACTTCTGCTCCTGCTCCTCGCCGCGGATGATGCGCTCCACGCCGGCGATGACCTCGGAGACGGCGAACAGACCGATCAGCGTGGGGATGAACTGGAAGCCGTCCAGCAGGCCGGTCTGCTTGGTGGTGATAAAGCGCGGGATGCCATTGGTGGGATCCAGACCTACGGTACACAGCAGCATACCAAAGAAGGCGCTGATCAGACCCTTTGCCACCGATTTGCCGGAGATGGCAACGATGACGGACAGACCAAAGACAGCCAGCATGAACATTTCGCCGGGGTCAAAGTTCATGGCCATATCAGCCACCAGCGGAGAGAGGAAGGTCATGACCAGAGCACCGATGACGCCGCCGCAGAAGGAAGCGAACATTGCAACGGACAGAGCCTTGCCGGCCTGTCCCTTCTGGCACATGGGTTAACCGTCCAGCAGGGTGGCGGCAGCAGCCGGGGTGCCGGGGGCATGGATCAGGATGGCAGAGATAGAGCCGCCGTACATACCGCCGCAGTAGATGCCCAGCAGCAGGCCGATGGACGGGATCAGATCCATACCAAAAGAGAACGGAATGAGCAGCGCCACACCCATGGTGGCGGTCATACCCGGGATCGCGCCCAGCAGAACGCCGCCCAAAGCTCCGATAAAGGTCATAAGGATGACCTCAGGGTTGGACCAGACAGCAGCGTAGCTGGAAAGAAGCAGATTAAAATCCATAGCTGTGCTCCCTCCTTAGATCATGTCCACCAGGGTGCGCAGGAAATTCAGCGGCCCCAGCGGGATATTGACGGTAAGCACCTTTTTGTACAATCTATCCCTATCATTTATTTTGGGGAGCTTTTGTCCACGCCGCCGTTCAGGCTGTTCCCCTGCCGAAAAAAGCCGATTTTTATGCATCTGCAGCACAGGCACAGCAGTCCCCGTACCTTTCCGCAGCCTGCTTTTCAGTCCTTTTATTTCCCCTTTTTACGGTACCGCGGCTTTTTGCAGCAGTTTGCATTTTTTCACGCAAACGCCCCAAAGCTGCATATCCAAAATACGCAGTTTTGGAGACGGAGCTTTAAAAAAATTCGCGCTGCTCCGGCAGCAATATCGTCAGAAACAGTACCGCAGCTATATTTTCCTCCCAAGAGAGCGGAATGGTACTGTCATAAAGCTGCGCAGCCATTTTGCATCGTCTTGACAAGTCTGTTTCTTCTGATTACAATACTATAAATACACAAGCAGCATCCGCAAACTGCATCTCACAAGTATGCCGTTCTGACAGGCACTATTTTTAAAAAATACGATAAAAAGTCCGCAGACGGTCTTTTTGCAGCCTGCTGCCACAAACCTCCGGGAAAGGATCTTTGCATGGAACCAAAAACAAAACAGTATCTGCTTGTTACCGTTGTAGGAGTAACACTTTTTGTAGCGCTGCTGCGGCTCTCTGCCGTCCTGGCCTTTGCCGCAAAGCTCATAGATCTGGTGCTGCCCATTCTGGCGGGCGGTATTCTGGCGCTTTTCATCAATGTGCCCATGACCGGGCTGGAAAAGCGGCTGAAAAGCCTGTTCCGCAAGGCGAAAAAGCAGCCCTCGGCTAAATCCATCCATCTTCTCAGCTTTTTCATCACCCTGCTGGGTGTTGCTCTGGTGCTGGTGCTGGCTTTGACCCTGCTGATCCCGGAGCTGGTACAGTCCTTCCACAGCCTTTATGTGCAGATCGAAGCCAACATCCCCCGCTGGACCGCCTATCTCAGCGCACAGAATACCGACATGGGCTGGCTGATGAGCTGGCTGGAAGGCATCAACTGGGAACAGCTGCTGCACAAGATCACCGCAGGCATCGACACTGTGCTGGTCAATGCAGTAGGGGCAGTATCCGCCACGGTGAATATCGTGGTGACTGCCTCGTTTGCGCTGATCATCTCCATCTATATGTCCCTTGGGACGGAGAGCCTTGGCCATCACGCCCGCACACTGGTGTGTGCCTACCTGAAGCCCGACCACGCCGCCGGAGTCCTGAAATTCTGCCGGCTGTTCCGTCAATCCTTCGCAAGCTTTCTGACAGGACAATGCAGCGAAGCGGTGATCCTTGGCGTTCTGATGGCCCTTGCGTTTTCCATTTTCAGGATCCCCTACGGCAGTCTGGTGGGGGTGCTGACCGCCATCTGCGCCATCATCCCCTATGTGGGTGCACTGATCTCCTGCGTAGTCAGCGTGTTCCTTGTGCTGCTGGTTGACCCTGTGCTGGCCGTGCGCTGCCTTATCGTGTATCTTGCCGTACAGTTTATTGAAAACCAGTTCATCTATCCCCGTGTGGTGGGAAAGTCCGTAGGGCTTTCCCCGCTTTACACCCTTGTTGCCGCCATGATCGGCGGAGAGCTCTTTGGCATCATCGGCATCATCTTCTTTATCCCCCTGACGGCGGTGGTCATCGAGCTTGTGAAAGAGGACGCCTGCCGGCGTCTGCGCACAAAAGAAACACCGCAATAAAACAGCGCCCCGGAGAGCGATAAAAAACTCTCCGGGGCGCTGTTTTTTCTTTAAGGCGATCTTTCTGAAAGTGCTTTCTTTTATCGCAGCTCTTCCAGCAAGGCGGTGCAGCCTTCCAGCACATCCTGCCATGTGGCTTCAAAGTCTCCGGTGTACCACGGGTCTGTCACATCGCCGGGGCGGCGGGTGTGGTCCATCAGCAATGACACCTTGTGCTCCGGGTCGCTGCCCACAAACCGCTCCATGTTCCGCAGGTTGTTGTGATCCATGGCAATGAGATAGTCGTAGGTCTCATAGTCCCGCCGGGGCATCTGCCGGGCGGTCTTGCCTGCACAGGAGATGCCGTGCTCTGCCAGCTTGTGCCGGGCAGGTGGATAGACCGGGTTGCCGATCTCCTCGGTACTAGTGGCCGCCGAAGCGATTTCAAACTGCGCGGAAAGCCCGGCCTTTTCCACTAAATCCTTCATCACAAATTCCGCCATAGGGCTGCGGCAGATATTGCCGTGGCAAACAAATAAAATCTTGATTTTTCTCATATTTCCAGTATTTTCGGGCTTTTCAAGCCTTTTTACCTTTCTTCATTTTTCACTTATTCTGGCATATTTTGGCATATCTTTGCATATTTTTGTCATCAATTTTGGTAAAAACTTTGGTAAATTTCAAGTCTGTACCAAAGGCAAATCTGCCATTGGGAATCGACAGGTAAGAAATTGGGGATTAAGATAAATACTGGCATTCAGCCATTTTTCTCTCATTTTCATCAGGTCATTATGAATTAATTGCTTTTTGAAAATCTTCCTGTGCATCCTGAAATTTAACATGAGTATAGGTATTCATCGTAACACTGATATCCGAGTGTCCCATAATATACTGAAGCATCTTCGGATTCATTCCCGACTTAGCCATATTAGAACAAAATGTATGGCGACACACATGTGGTGTAATCGGCGGCATCTGAACCTTATATATGCTATTGTACTTTTCCCGAATATGTTGGAAATACTTTTCCCAATGTAATGCCACCATAGGCATATCATTCTTATCAAGGAATAAAAATCCTGTCATTCCATCAACCATCGGTTCAACTTTGGGATTGACCCTGTCCTTAAGTATTCTCTTGAAACAAGCCACCACCTCATCAGACATTGGAACATATCTCTCGCCACTTTCTGTCTTAGGCTTTTCAATGATATACTGCATCTGACTTGTTCTCTGTAATTGATGATTTACCCGTATTCTTTTGTTTTTAAAATCCAAATCTGATTTTGTAAGCCCACAGAACTCTGATATACGAAGTCCTGTGTTAAAGAGAATAAATATTGCATCATAGTACTTGCAAAAATGCGCATCTTCTTTTATGAATCTTAGAAATTCCCGCTCCTGCTTTCTTGTGACAGCTTCTCTTCTCACACTATCATTCACAATAACATTGACCAGTTCAAAGCCAAATGGATTTTTGCGAATCAAGTCATCTTCTTCCGCCATCTGAAATGCCGGTCTTAATACTCCCCGGATAGTATGAATTGAACTATAACCTTTTCCATCTACCCTCTGAAGCTTGATCAACCAGGCTTTCGCATCCGATAATTTCACTTTGTCGATTCTTTTTTTGCCAAAATCATCTTTTTTCAGCAGATTAATTACCGTCTTATAACCAGCATAAGTACTCTGTCTGACCCCTATTTTAAGACTTACATATTTCTCCACTAATTCAAGAACTGTAAGTCCTCCACCTCCTGGAACAAGTCCGTTAAACATATCCTGTTCCAGCTGTTTTTCCTTTTCTCTTAAAGAAAGCTCCATTTTCTTTCCTTTAGGTATAGGATCATTATGGTCCAAACGCCAACTATATAAATTCCCTTCATTTCCATGAATATCTACATATCTAAAACGATAACGTCCATCTGCTCTCTGGTACTCTCCTTCGTGAAGAATTCTATTGCGATTATCTCGTCTTTTCTCACTCATAGCTTTGTCTCCTTTCAAAAAAGAGAGCCCTAGCATGGTTATTGTACCACATTTGTGCCCCCTTTTCTACTACTTTACATATTAAATTGCAGTTGACTCTGCCAGAAATTGCTCAAATTTCTCTTTCTTAAACAAAACTTTGTTTCCTACTAACAGATAAAACTCCCCATTTGGATGGATATCTACAATTTGTCTAAGTCTCTTTTCACCTATGTGATAAAACTGTGCCGCTTCAGTTACAGAAAGCAAATATCGCTTCCATATAGGAATATCTATACTCTGATTCTCTAATTCATTTTCATCATCCATCATATTCTCCAATCTGCAGCTGTCTGACTAACATCGCATCAACCTTTTTTATTGCATCTGTGCTGACAATCATCCCGGCAGTCTGTATTATCTGTTCCTCATTTATTGTGACAAGCTGCTCCGGTAAAAACATTGTTGTATGTCTTAAAAATCCTCTAATTTCTGAAGGCTCAATATTGAAATGTACTGGAATATAATCCTTTTTCAACTTAGTTGTCCCCGGAACAACTGTGTATACAGGTGATTTTCCGTTTGCTTTGTCGCAGCTTATTACAATACATGGTCTCCTTCCAGCTTGTATATGCCTGAGTCCACTTTTTAATTCAGCCCACACAATCATATTTCTCTTTATCTTCACTGCAGATCACCTCTCTTTGGTGGAATATACAAGTCAACCTTGGGTTCCTTCTCATCTACACTGAATAATCTATACCCAGCTTCCCTTACTGCTCCTATTTTTAAATAAGAATCTGCTATTCCGTCTGAAATAGCATCGAGATTTGTTACGATAAGCGCATCTGCCTTTCCTGCTCTCATATATCTTATTGCCTTATAAAACACTTCATCCCTTAATCGTCGTCCAAAAATTCCTCTTCGGAATACTTTCATAGGAATAAGATTGTTATTGTCAGCAAATTCCATGATTCGTTTCAACTGCTTATTTTCCTTTTTCTCTGCTGCAATACAGTCATTCTCCTCATCAGAAGACAACATCACAACACACTTTATCGGCTGTATGGTCAGTGGCTTTTTCTTTCTTCCTGCTCTTCTCATTTCAAACCACTTCCTTTCTTGCCTCTAAGCCTTCAATAAAAATCAAACATGTAGACATTGCATATTCTCTATCATTTGGTTTAAGCATCTGCAATTTATCTTCCAATACAGACAAATCTTTATTCTCATGTTTTTCCCTGCTTTCAATTCCAAACAATGTATTAGGATCTACTCCATACTTTGTTACAATCTTCAGCATAAGTTCCAGACTCATCCGATGTCTTCCCTGCTCAATTTGCGAATAATGAATATAACTTACATCAAGGCTCTCCGCCATATCATTCTGTGTATATCCATATTTATTTCTAATACTTCTCAAAGTATTACCAACTGCATAAATATCATATATCATCCTGAATAACCTCACTCTCTAACCGATTCATGATGTATTCCACTGCCTCAGCCTCTGTTGGGCATTTGATGACTGGCTTCCCATAGTCATCAAATACCACTGTTTCAGAAGCAAATACAATGTAGGAATACCTGCCTGAATTCCTAACACTCAATCGCATAATTGTTGTACCTCGCACTCATAGTACCAAGGTCAAATATTGTCACACCCAAATCATTTATGCGATCCATCATTGACTTTAAATCTTCCGGATTTCTTGTAATCTCATAAATATCTTCTACGACAAGTACCTTGTAATCTGAAATCTCAAGAATTTCCATCAGCTGACGCATCTGAGGTCTGTCAACCGATGTAGATGCTCCATCATCTACAACAGTCTGATCACACTCAATTCCCACACTTAAAGCATATGTCTGATCAAGTTCTTTCTGTCGGTTCACATTATTCATACTCATCATTGACTTTATAAACAAAAGTCCTTTGTAAAGTTCTTTTCCGTTATACTTTTTCATGGCTATTACCTTCCTTAATTGAAATATTAAAGAAAGCATTGTGCACGCCGCTTTCAAACTCTGTGCTGTATCTCAAGCACAAGTATATTGTAATCTGCCACACCTTAATTGCCGACCGTGTACAGGCGACAATTATGTCGTGTAAACACGACCATCACTTTTCAACTGACACGCTTTTCATCGCTTTCATCATTGCAAGACACTGTCTTATCTGCAATTCATCCATATCTGAAAGAACTTCCATTGCCTCAGATAATAGTTCTGAATTTTCTTCATTCTTTCCATACATTATGAAATCAACAGATACACCAAGTACGATTGCCAGATTATCTAATGTCTGTGTCTTAAAATCTCCACCATTTTCAATCGCAGATAATGCTTGTCTGCCTATACCTGCTCTATGAGCTAACTCATCCTGTGATAATCCTATCGCCTTTCTTCTATCAGCAATTCGTAATCCTCTCTCATAATCCTTTTCTCTTGCCTGTGCTTTACTGCTCATAAATCCTCCTTGCCGCCCTTGGAAACGAACAAGTCGGATTACCTTACAGCACTAAAAAAGACGCACGAGGAAACCAGTATCACAAATACTGTTCGTTTCCCCTGCGTCTCTGGTGCTTCCATCTTACGATGTGCCCTTATCAGGTGGGCTGTAATTTAATTTTTAATCGTTATATTTTGAAAATTCCATTCTCAGAATGTTCCTTCATCATTCCCTCGGAATACTTCTTGAGTATCATCACTCGCTTGCATCTGTCACACTTAATTCCAATATTCTGAAGTGCTACAGCGGAATCATCACCGCATACAAAGTATTCCATCATTAACTTGTTGCATTTTTTACATCTAATTTCTATAACATTTCCTTTGTTCAATTCAGTTCGCTCCTTATTCATACAAAATCATCAATCTACAATTCTGTACTCGTAAAGGAAAGGGAAATCACCTTTGCAAGCCTTTTGCCGGGAGTTCCGATGAATGTCTGCACATTCCCCAGCTTTGCTGATCTAAAGCCAACTGACATGTTGTGTGCTGTCAGCACACAATCACATCAGGCTCCGGCTCTTTCCATAAACCACATATTGTTATCTTCATAGAAAAGGAATATTTCCTTTCCATCTACCACACAGGTATAACGCTCTCCAACTCCACCAGCCCTTGTACTGGCTGCTCTGCGCTTGTCTTTTACTCGTGTAATCTCATACTTTCTGCCATCTTCCCATGTTATCTCTTTGGGGATGAGCAGTCCGTCCTTTGAGAACTCTGCAAGTACATCAACATATACCTTATTGCTCAATGTAATCACCTTCCTCACAAGATTGCTATCGCTCTGGAAGCATCCATCTTCCTTGCTATATAGCCTTTTTCTTCTAATATTTTCAGATGTGCATAAACACTTGAAGTCGATGCCACCCCTACCATCTTGCATATCTCCCTGATAGTAGGAGCATAACCATTAACTCTCTGATATTGCATAATGCTTTCATACACATTCTGCTGCTTCTCCGTCAATGGTGCTCTGTCTACCAGATCAATTCTTGCTGCTTCGCTCATGTTCCGCCTCCCTCTTTATCCAAAATACCCATGTGGATGTACTGTGTGTTCTTCTTTTGCATTGACTGCCGACAGAATCCTGTCCCGGTACATGAGTCCCCTCTGGATACTGTAAAACCCAAATCTTCTGCGTATCTCATCCACCGCTGAGTCCATCTTCATCTGCTTTTCACGCTTCTCCACACTTGAGAACAAATCAATCTGTTCCCAATAATTATCTGTTACTAAGTCTGCACCTCGTACACCAACACTGCGGATTGGCTTGCTCCAGCTATAGTTTTCCTTAAATATCTGATAAGCGTATGCAGCTATCTCTCCGGTGATATTCGTTGCATGGTCAATCTTTTTCTGACGGGTAAAAGAGAATAACTCGTTATCCCTGACACTGATCTCAACCACTCTGCACCGGAATCCATTCTCACGAAGTCTTGCTGCAACACTCTCAGCCAGAATATAAAGAACAATCTTTACATCCTCATCACATACTAAATCCTTTGGTGTCGTTGTGCTGTTTCCCACCGATTTGATTGGAGCGTGGGTATTCTCCAGCTTGACAGGTGAATCATCATAGCCATTAGCAAACGACCATAAGATACTGCCCATCTTTCCAAGGTGACTGTTAATCACTTCTTCATCTGTCCTTGCAAGATCACCTATGGTTTTGATACCAAATAATGCAAGCTTTCTGTTCGTACTTTTGCCAACGTATAGAAGATCTGCCACCGGAAGTGACCAAGCCTTCTGCTTAAACTCACTCTTATACATGGTTGTGATTGCATCAGGCTTCTTATAGTCTGAACCAAGCTTTGCAAATATCTTATTGAAAGAAACACCAACACTGACTGTAATTCCAAGCTCTGACTTCATTCTCCTGCTGATTTCCTGTGCAATGAGCAATCCATCTCCTTTAAGGGAGCTGCTCCCTGTCACATCAAGCCAGCACTCATCAATCCCATATGGCTCCTGTCTGTCCGTATATTCTGCATATATCTCATGTGCCATTCTTGAGAAACGAAGATATAAGTCCATTCTTGGTGAAACAAATGTTATGTCCGGACAGACCTCCTTTGCCTGCCAGAGTGCCATTCCTGTTTTCACACCGTACTTCTTGGCAATATAGTCAGCTGTTAAGACAATCCCATGTCTTGCCTCCGGATCACCGCCTACTGCCAGTGGCTTTCCTGCAAGCTCCGGATGATGCAGATGCTCAATCGAGGCATAACAACAGTTGATATCTGAATGAAGTATTACCCTGTCTCCCATCTGCATCACCTCCTGCATTTAATCTGTCACTACCATAACCTTTAGTCCAAGTATATGAGTAATGTTTCTTACAGGGCATAGTATAACCCCAAGAATAATCGACTGTCAACGGACACATGTGTCCTTTTTCTCATTATATTGGATTTTTAACTTGAATAATTGCTACTATTGCTATATACTATGGAGTGAAAAGAGACATTTGAAATCAACAAAATGAAAGAAAAGAGGCGTATGTATGTACTCAATCGGAGAAATCATTTCATCATATAGAAAAAAGAAAGGCTTGCTCCAGCAGGATCTCGCTGATGAACTGGCAAAGGAAGGCATCACTATTTCCTATAAAGCCATATCCAACTGGGAGAGAAATCTTGCTGAACCAAGCGTTACCATATTTTACAAAGTGTGTAGAATTCTTGGTATTACTAACATGTATGAAGCATATTTTGGAGTAAATCCTGCTGATCCCTTCTCATCGCTTACTGATGAGGGCAGGGAAAAAGCTATGGATTATATCAATCTGCTTCACGCATCCGGAATGTATGAAAAGCAGACTGCTAAGATAATTCCATTCCGAAGCATTGATATTTTTGAAAATGCAGTATCAGCCGGAACCGGTAACTTCCTTGTAGACGGACCGAAAGAGACTGTACGCATAGATGAATCTATCCTGCCGGAAGATACTACTTTCGGTGTCCGCATTAGTGGTGACAGTATGGAACCTGAATTCCATGATGGTCAGATTGCATGGGTATTACAACAGGAATCTGTTGCTAATGGAGAAATCGGCATATTCGCTCTAAACGGAGAAGCCTATATTAAGAAATTACAAAACGATAAAGACGGAATTTTCCTTATCTCGCTTAATGAAAAGTATGCACCTATCAAGGTTGGAGAAAATGACCGCTTAGACATATTTGGAAAAGTTCTTGGAAAATCTGATGCTTCTGCTATCACAGGACATTGCCGATAAAATTGCAGGTCCTTTTTATTGGACACATTATTTTGCATAATTAAAAATAAGGGAAAATAAGAAAATATCTATAGCTATAGAACTGAAAGAAGGGATTTTTATGGCGGTTACCAATAATATCAGAGAACTCCGGGAGCAGCGTGGCATTTACCAGGATGACCTTGCCGCTGCTATCGGATACAGCACCAAAACTGTCGGCAGGATAGAACGTGGGGACAGCACCCCATCTGCCGAATTTATGCTGCGAATATCAAAGTACTTTAATATGCTGGTGGAAGATGTATTCCATGTGGAAGATTGAGCTGGGCACAATAACACCCAGCTCTTTTACTATCTACTTTCAACATAAATTTTAAAATCACATATAATTATCCACTAACATATATGTAATTACTGTGCAAATCTTAATACAGTTTTGCACCTGCTGGAATTGAATCGTCTAACATTACAAGATTCAACTTTTCTTCACCATTTACATTGTGAATAGCTGAAAGTAACATACCACAAGAGTCAATTCCCATCATTGAACGTGGTGGAAGATTTACGATTGCAAGTAATGTCTTACCAACAAGTTCCTTTGGCTCATAAAAAGCATGTACTCCTGAAAGAATTGTTCTCTCATTCTCTGTTCCATCATCAAGTGTAAATCTAAGAAGTTTTTTGCTCTTAGGCACTGCTTCACAATTCTTTACCTTTACAACACGGAAGTCTGACTTTGAGAATGTATCAAAATCAACCTGCTCCTCAAATAAAGGCTCTATTTCAATACCTGTATTATTTTCAACAACTGCTGCCACTTCTTCTGTTACTACTACTTCATTGTTATCCATTTGGTTAATCTCCTTCTCTTCATTTCTCACAATATATTATATCGACAAAACCGGAATCATCAATAGATATAATAAACATTTCATTTCTATTACTCATATATCTTATCCACTTCAGCTTCATATACCGCCTCAGTATGTGCATCAAACAACACCCATTCCACCAAGTCAAAACTGTCTGAATTATCCTGCAGAAATCTATTAACTGTATGAACTGCAACTTTCGCTGCCAACTCTACCGGAAAGCTGTACACACCTGTCGATATAGATGGAAATGCGATTGTTCTGATTCCATTCTCCATTGCCAGCTTCATAGAATTAAAATAGCAGTTTGCAAGAAGTTCCTCTTCTTTGTTCCTGCCACCATTCCATATCGATCCAACAGTATGAATTACATAATCACATGGCAGATTATATGCCTTTGTAATCTTTGCCTCTCCTGTCTCACAGCCATGAAGTGTTCTGCACTCGGCTAAAAGCTCCGGTCCTGCTTCACGATGAATGGCACCATCAACTCCGCCACCTCCCAAAAGGGAATTATTGGCAGCATTAACGATTGCCTGCACATCTGTAATTTTTGTTATATCACCTTTTACTGTCTTTATTATGTACATCAGTTCCATCCTTTCCAGATATCCGGCTGATAACCAAGTGTGGACTGCTTTCCATTCCTTACTACCGGAGTTTTGATTGCCTGCGGATTCTCAAGCACTTTTTCCAGCTTGTCCTCATCAGCAGTATATTTAATGAGTGCAAGCAAATCTTTGTCTTTACCATCCCAGTTGATCATATTCTCTAATCCACCATTTACCTGTGCAACAGAGTTAAACTCACCTTTGCTCATACCTTTTTCTTTCATATCAATGAACTGATACTTGATGCCACGCTCTTTGAAGAAACGCTCTGCCTTCTTAGTATCATTACATTTCTTAGTCCCAAATATCTGTATATTCATAATCAGTATTCCTTTGCTATCTCTTCATCTATTCCATACATAGCCTTAAAATGTTCGAGATCTGCTGGACTTTTTACCAACATTACCTCTTCTATCTTACCTGTATGTATATCCTTAAAGCCTGCTACCTGCTCTCCATTACAAATGCTTACTTTGATTACAGGCTTTTTGTTTTCCTTATCATATGACTGTTGAGCTTTTTTCTTCTTAAACAGTCCCATTTTGCTCACCTTCCTTTGCCTGTGCCATCAGCACAAGCTTCTCAAATGACTGTGCAAAACACTCATCATCTTCATTTGTCCTCTTCCTTGGTCCCTTAATATGATTCTTAGAAGAAGCTCGTCTTGCTTTCTTATTAAGATGTCTTTCCATAAGCATCCTGTCAATATTCTCATCTGTGTACAACTTACCAGATTGATGAATCGCATATGCACCCTTGCCAAGTGCCATTGCAGCAACACCATAATCCTGAGACACCACAATATCTCCCTTATAACAGATACTGATTAGCTTATAATCTACCGCATCAGCTCCAGCTCCAACCACAATTACTTCACTGTAATCGGAATATAATACATGATTCGTGTCACACAGTAATGTGGCTGGAATATTATATTTTTCAGCAATCGCCTCTACAATGTCCACTACCGGACATGCATCTGCATCTACAACTATCTGCATATTTACCTCTCAAGCTCTTTCTGTATCCAAGTCATAATCACATCCACAAGATAATCCTGCTGCACCCGGCTTAGTTCCCTGCCCGGCTGCATCTTGTACCATTTTCTAATACACTCCCAGCGACATTTTGTCAAATGTGTTTGTCAGATTTCTTCCAACTTCAACTATTTTTCCCAGATTCCTGTGCCGCCACTTTCTCCACTGCCTTCACTTCACGAAGCATATAATCCCTGCGTTTCCTGCTAAACAGCATACGCACAATCCTGTAACACCAATACGCCGGTACCAGCCACCTATGCTTTACAAGCAGTGGATAATTTCCATACAGCTCCATTCCCGGAAATACTCTGTGCCGATAGTAACTAAGCTTTGACAGCTTCTTCTTTCCATCTGCATTTTTCTGCTTCTTCATGCGGTTTGCGACCATTCGGTCAAATGTCCCGTACACTCCGGATGAAAGATAGTATTGAAGCATATCAAACTCATCTGCCGATAACGGCTGCTCAAAGGAAGCCTGATTATATGTCTGATGTGGTGCAAATACTTTACTGCATAATATACGGTTGTGCTGCTCGAAATCATCAATCCCAAGCTTTTTGCACTCTGTCCGAATGTAATCAAAATCGAGTGTATCTTCCTTTGTATTCAGATAGGCATAGAAATCCAGTAAGGTACGCAAGCCGGTACCACTGCCGCTGTAATGCTTGTAAGCGTGACTTGTGATGTAAATGTAGAAATCCTCGTCACTCATATGATAGCAGTAGCTGCTATTCCTGCTATCGGTCTGATTAGCTGTATCGTTTTCACTTGCACTATGAACTGTATCACACATTTCCTCCGGCTGATCCAAAATCAGACGCTCCTTGATATCACTATAATACTCCACCCAGCTCTCATCATGTCCCTTGCCATAGAGTGAGCGATGCAGCTCAAAGTTATAGACGGGCGGCTTCTGATAGACATCATGGTTCCCCTTGCCTACCGCCTCTGCCTCGTAGCCCTCAGAAATCATATGCTTCTCCACCCGCTCCCATGCGTCCGCATCAAACAGGATATCATTGTCCGACATCTGCCGCATTCCGACTGACGGATAATACTCCTTTAAAACAATTCCCTTTAACGGCAGATACCAGATATGTTCCCTGTCCATCCATGCACACAGTTTCTTACGCTCTGCATCAAAGAGAATAACCTTGCGGACAGCCTTTACCATGCGCTCTTCCCAGTATTTTGGCAATACAACTCCTGCCCGCTTTAAGGTTGTTCCCACAAGTGCATCTATAAAATGTTTTGCACTCATGCGAAAAAGCTCTTTTATGTTTTCCTCATTTGTGCGATAACGCTCCAGACATTTTTCATCCGGTTTACCTTTACTGTTAATTCCAAAGGAAGCCAGATAAATCATGTCATAGGCAATCTGATTTATATATTCTGTATTAGTTTTTTCCATCTTTCTCTCCAAATGCAACCTGCCTGTCACACAGCTTTAATGCTGCCGGACGGTGGGTTACAATAATCACTGTCTTATCTGTCATGCTGCGAAGGTTCTCAAGCACTGCTTCTTCTGTCCCGGCATCCAGTGCACTTGTAGCTTCATCCAAAAGAAGTACCGGTCGGTCAGAATAAATAGCTCTTGCAATTGCAAGCCTCTGCATCTGTCCCTCGGATAGTCCCAAGCCTCGCTCGCCAAGAAGTGTATCTATGCCCTGTTCCAGTTCTGCGATAAAACCATCCGCACATGCAATCCGTAAGGCTCTGTAAATACCTGATTCATCGCCGCTCTTGTCTTTATCGGAAAATGTAATGATATCCCGGATACTTCCGCTCATAAGCTGATTGCCCTGTGGTACATAAGCAAACATGTTACGCCTGCACCCATAGACCTCTCCGGCATCTACTGTATACAAGCCCATCAAAAGCTTTAACACAGTACTCTTTCCACAGCCACTCGGACCGGTAAATGCCACAAACTCGCCCTTTCGTATCTCTAAGCTGTAATCCTTTAATACGATTGGCATAACCGTGTCTCCCTCGGTAATGACCGGCGGAAGGTATGTAAAATCCACATGAAACAAGCCAAAGGTGCTATTATCCGGAATATATTTTACTTCATCCTTTTCATATGCCTCAATTTCCATCAGCCTCTCTGCACTCGCAAGCATAGCAAAATACTTCGGCAGATAACCTGTGATATTGGCAAACGGATTCTGTATCTGGCTGATAAGCTGAAGCATCGCCATGAATGTACCGTAGGTCATAGTGCCGTGATAGATACCGAATGCTCCATAGACAGCTCCGAACACATAGGCTCCGTTCATAACTGCTCCAAAGCCGATATTGCAGACATTGGAGAAATGATTCTTACGCATACGGGCTTTCTTGTGCTCACTCATGTGGCTTTCAGCCTCAGTAAGACTGTCCGCTTCCTTGCCAAATGCTTTGACGATCATCAGACTGCCAAGATGCTCCTGCAAGAAGATACGGACAAATCCATCCTTTTCCTGCATCTGTTTGTGCAGCTTTTTTAGCTGCTTTCTGAAAATATAAGTAAGCAGCACCAGCAGTATTCCGCCAGGCACAAGGATATATGCAAACCTCGGTTCCATAATAAAGATTACCACAAGTGCTCCTGCCATCTTCGTTACCATTCCGGCTACGCCCGGCACAATCGTGGCAAGTCCCTCTGACACGACAACAGTATCTGATGTCAGGCGGTTCATCCACTCACCGGAATGGGTTGCGGTGACTGCTCCGTAATTGTGTGTAAGAAGCCCTGCAAACAGCCTGCTTTTGAATGCATTCTCATAGGTTGCCTTAGCGTATTCTTCCAAGAACCGAAGAACAGCCCGGAGTGCAATCTGCCCCACCACAAGTGCCGCAAAGAGGACGCAGAAGGTCAGCATTTTTTTGCTGTCATGTGCCACTGCACCATCAATCAGTCCACGCAGGAGCAGAGCATAAAAAACACTGCTGATGCCAAGTACCATCTGCACCAGCAGCAGAAATATGATATATAATCTGCTTTTGCCAGCGACCTCGTTGATAAAGTGCAGGGCAGATTTATTCGTCTTTCTCATAAATAATCACACCAACTTCGATTCATTTTTATCTCTTTTTTCTCAAAACAGATTGTAATCTCATTCTGATTTTCTTTAAAAATATCCGCAGCTTATATGGTCTGCACCACAGCCACACATACAACCGGTATCCTATGTCATCGGTCTTGTACTGCTTCCCTTTGTGGGTAAAGTCTGTCATCACACAAAGAACATCTGTCTTTTTGATTCCACGCTCTATCCCAATGCAATTATCACCAAGGATATCATAGGAATCATCATATACCTTGATAATTCTGTGAAGCACATACTGGTCTGTGCCTCTTTTATACAACACGACATCCCATAACTTACAGCTTTCGCCCTGTTTCACCTCACGCACCGTAAAAGAATCCCGTCCCTGCTTTATCAACGGCAGCATACTAACTCCTACATTTTTGTATGTGAGAGTATGATATTTCCGTAGATATTCCCCATAAGATAATCTGGTCATTCCTCTATCGCTCCAATACCACGCAGCTTCTCCACAATCGACTCCACATCCTTTTGCAGCACATCCTTCGGAGCATCGTATTTCTCATACATAGCCTCAACAATCTGCTCTTTGGTAGTATCTGTTTTCAGGCACTCCACAATAAAAGCCGCTGTCTTGTTGCTTCTGACAAGTCCTGCAAATGAGCTGGTTACATCAATTAGTACCTGCTCTCCATCGCTGTCGTGTGTGATAAATGTATCTTTTAATCTCATCTATGATTCCTCCTGTTTCTTAAGTCTATTCATTCCTTCATAAGCCACCCTTGCAGCCTCGATATTCATGTTGCAGCCAAGCCGGTAGACCGGCACTACATTAAGCATTTGGTCTATGAGGGAAAGTGTCTGCTTCATTCCATCTGCCGATAGGCTTCTGTTCGTCTGCTGGACGATAAGCGGATATACCGCATGTGGCTCTACCGGTTCTATGTAATTCTTCGCACTCCTAGTCAGGATACAGATGCCTTTTAGCGGTACTGCGATATTCGTGCTTAATCTGTGCTTGCCATCCCAGGGTGTGCCATATGCTGTCACACCGGAGTCTGCGATATGAAGAAGCGGCTTATCGTCATTTATCATGACGGCACGCTCCCCGAAATACTCTCTCCACAGACTTGTATGGGTGGACTTGCCGGTACCGCTTTTGGCTGTAAAAAGATAGCCTTCGCCATCTACAGCAATGACTGAGCCATGAAAAAGCAGGGTATCGCTAGATAAGAGGTAATCTGCAATCTTGCGATACACCGCAAGTGTCTCCAGATAGGCATCAGAAAACTGCCTGATGGGAATGCCCTCTTTGGTATCTTCTCTTGCAGATTTCTCACGCTCAAAGTCGATATCGGACTGAGTTGTGGCAATGTGAAAACACATGGCATCCTCTGTATCATCTGCCACTATATAATCTTTGCAATATTTTCTGATATAATCACAGTTAGGACAGATTGTAAAATACTGTCCTGCCAAACGGATTGTAAAGCTCTTCATATATGACCTCTAATTCTGTTTCTTTTTCTTTCGGATAAATAAAACCGTTCCTGCCACTACAATCGCTGCTACAACTACTAGCAATATAATTCCCCATACCGACATACTTTGTGATTTTTCAGAGGCTGTATCTGCATTCGAGCTGATGGCAGTTTCGTCTGCATCTAAGCCTTCATCAATTCCTGCAATCTCTGTTCCACCACCCTGCTTTTCTGTATCACCATTTTGTGCTGTAGCGCCGTCATCTGTCTTGTTTTCTTTCTTGTACTGCTCCGCAAGTTTCTTTTCCTCTGCGGCTGTATCTACTGAGGAATCAACCGTAACTTTATAATTGCTCTGATTATTGTTGGCTCCGGACTGTTCCTTAGTCTGATTATTTGATGTGCCGGACGGATTAGCGTTTCCGGCATCTTTATTTCCTGAATTATCGCCATTCTTATTGTCTGTGGCATCGGACGGATTCGACTTTCCGTTTTCATCTGCATCTTTCTTGTCTGTATTTTCATTGGAATCCTCGATTTTGGTATCTGAGGATGCAAGTACCACATCCTTGAGATTTCCGGCACCGGAAAATGCATTTGTATGAATTGTTGTAACTGTAGATGGCACAATTATCCGCTCTACTGTATTGCATAATAAAAATGCATAATCATTGATTTCTGTTACTGCCTTGCCATTGATATATGCAGGAATGGTAACCTCTTTGTCGCTTCCATTATATGCATAAATTGATACGTTTTCTCCATTATCTTCGTATTGAAAATTTCCATAATATTCTGCCGCATACACCTGTACACTTCCAAACAGGCAAAGGAAGCAAATACATACTGCTGTTAAAATCATATTTTTTATCTTCACAATCAATCTCCTCTGTACTGGTTGATAATGACAGCCATTTATAAATACCCGTTACTGTGCTAAATAATTTAAATAACTTCTCTGTTATTTGGAAAAAGCGGCGGTTTACACCGCCGCCTCCTGCATAATGGTATTCTTAGTCTCCGAAGCCTTCATCACCGCCACCAATCTGACTGGCAGTAATCACATCTTCTGTTTCAAACTCAATAATTTCCATTTCTGCTACTTCATAAGCTTCTTTCATTTCTTTTTTCTTCCTTTCACTTAAATTAGTTATTCTTTACACCATATATTGAATCACTATACACTGTATATCTGATTCCATTCTTCTCATATATCATATAGCCCGTAACTGTATGTCCAGTTCCATAATAATTTGATTTTGTATAATAGAACTGTCCTTCGCTACCAAGCTTAGATAACACGGAATATTGTGATATGCCATCTGTTTCAAGGGTAATTCCATCTGCCGCATAATCACCCTTCTTTCTGATAATACCAATATCTACCAGCTTACAGTCCTCTGGAACCGTATAGTTGAAATAAAATGACATCTTATATCCACCGGTAATATCCTCGTAGGTTGGTTGTGCTATGATTATCGTTGGCTCTTTTACTACCTCACTGTCTGCCTGCTCATAATATGCTTCCAATGTGGTATCTCCGGTGATGATGAAAGTATATGTGCTATCATAGCTTACAATATTGCCATTTGCATCCTTCCAGCCAACAAACTGTTTACCTTCCATCGGATCTGCAGTAACCGTAACACTAGACTGTGGAGCCTTTTGCTCTGTCTGTGAACCTACTTTCAATGTATAAGTAATATCCTGCGCCTTAAATACCGGATAAAGACTGGTATTCTCACTAAAGGTCGCCGTTTCAAAATCAACCACATCTTCTACTGTTGCACCGCTTGCCTTTGCAGACCATCCAAGGAAGTCAAATCCTACCTTTGTCGGTGCATTTACTGTATTGGTAATCTTTCCTTCGCCGGAAACAACCTTCTGGCTGTCCAGAAGCTTTCCTGACTGATGATAGAAACTTACAGTTACATAAGCAATCTCATTTCCTTCCTCTGTCTTAACCTTAACAAATTCCGGTTTCAATGTCGCATCACCAATCACTGTGAAGTTGTAAACAGCATCCGTACTTACCGTTGTTCCATAACTATCCTTCCAGCCTACAAATTCATAGTTATCATTCGCTGTTGCTGTCACTTTTGCAGTCTGTCCATATACATACTTTCCGCCTTCTGCATCCGTACTACATGTTCCACCTTCTGTGTTTTTACATGTCACTGTATATTTTACTTCATCAAGCCATGCATAATATGCATCCGGACTATCAGCACCTAAGATAAAGATATATGTACTCTCTGTTCCTACAGATGTATTACCTGCTTTATCTTGGGTCCATCTGCTGAAAATGTATCCTACACTTGGTGTTACTTTAAGGGTAACGGTATCGCCGTTTGCATACCATCCATTTCCTGATGCTATGCCTCTTTTAGCATCCGCATCCGCAAATGATATGACAATATTGTGATCTGCCTTGATAAGTCCACCTGTACCTACTGTAGATGCTGCAAGCAGCTTATCAAAGGCTGTTGCAACATCTGTATCAGAAGAAGCCTCTGTAATAGTGTCTGCAACAACAATAGCCTTTCGTAAAGCATCAATAGAAGCTGTCGTGTACTGCACATCTGCGTACTTTCCATCACTTAAATTCTGCTTAACTTTGGTAATTAGCTTTCCAAGCTGTTCAAATGTTTTAAAATCCAGCTTACAAACATCGCATTTGCCATCTAAATCTTCATCGGTGTGCTCAGCATAAGCCGGAGCTTTCTGTGTATTTGAATACGAATAGACCAGATCACCCGGATTGCCTTCACAACCTGGATAGGTTTCATTCCGATATACTGTATTCTCAACATCCCCTGCCTTTTTCAGAACAGGATATGTATCACCATTTCCGCCAAGTGCCTGTCCCCATACAGAGCCACTGTAAGTTACGGCATCTTCACCTTCACCTACTGTACAACCTTGTGAGAGGAGATACGCAACTTCACCGCTTACAAATTGTGCGGTGGTTTTGCCGCCATTTTCATCTTCTGTGTCTGCGAGGTAATAGCAATTTTTGATTGGCCCAAAATTGTATCCACATATACCGCTTATATCAGCACCTGAGCTAGCAGCAGTAACAGTTCCTATGTTATAACAGTTTAAAATTAGTTCAGTACTACAACCACACACACCTCCCACATAAGATGTTGTGCCGGTAGCAGTAACAGTTCCTGTGTTATAACAGTTTGCGATTGTGCCACCATTATTATATCCACATATACCGCCTATATCAGCAGATGACTCAATAGCGGTAAGATTCCCTGCATTATAACAGTTTGTGATTGTGCCAGCATTGTTTCCGCACACACCGCCCACATGATCATTCCCTTTGAAATAGGAATCAACGACTCCAACATTTTTTATGTTGCCATCGGATTCTGAACTTCCGAATAATCCAATACATGTTGAATCACCATTAAAGTACAAACCACTTACGGTTTTATTATTTCCGTCAAACGTTCCTGAATACTGTGTTGTACGATTTCCCATCCAATCTGCAATCGGTGTCCAGGTTATAAAATCACTTCCGTTGGAAACGTTGCCCTCTGTATCGTATTGTAAGGAATCAAGAAGATTTTCATTTACTGTGATGTTGGCTGTCAGAACTGCATTGGCTAATGTGTTTTGTTCAACTCCATCAAGAGTACCGTTTACAAGTCCTGCAAACCAGTACAGCTGACCTGCATTGCTGATTTCGTAAACATTCTCTTTCATGCTGTCATCGTCAATGTCATATTTGTCAGTTGTTTCAACAGCAGGCTGATATACAGTTGCATTGCATTTCGGGCAGTTTCCGAAACCATTGCTGTTGAAAGTTATTTCAACCCCCTCATGCTTACACTCTTCCTCTTCCGTGGATTGTTGTTCAGTCTTTCCAGCACTATCATTTGCCTGCACTGCAATTTCTGAATCATTTTCCTCTGCTCCTGCCTGAAGCACATCTGTCTCATTTTCATTCGCGGATTGTTGTATCTGCATCTCATTTCCTGATACACTTGTTCCAGATTCCTCTGCTCCTGCCTGAATCGGTGCCACACCGAATACCATGCAGACAGATAGCATTACTGCCAGACCTCTTTTTATCCGGCTTATCTTTTTTCTCATAAAAATCTCCATTCCGCCGCCTTCGGCTGGCGGCACAAATAGTAATGAAAGTGTTTCAACTCTCTACGTTGTGCTGTAAAATATTTTACAAGAAGCTATACTACAAAGCACGGGAGGAGAAGTTGTAATAACTTTCTTCGTTTTAGACAGCATAAAAATCAGTGTAAGTTCTGCCTTTTCAAGCACAAATGAGTGGCATCATGAATCCGTACACTAAGAATTGTTTAAGCGCCTTAGTTTAATTGTGTGGCAGTTCAGTCAATGGCTTCTTATCTTTTACGAAAGGAGTCCGACTATGAAAGTTACTTACCAAACCTGTTGCGGTGTCGATGTTCACAAATCGTTTCTCGTTGCCACAATCGTCAAAACCAGCGGTGGTATTGAGCCCTCTTACCAAAAGAAACGCTTTTCTACCTTTAACAATTCAATTCTTGAATTCAAGCAGTGGCTTCTTGACAATGACTGCCATGATGTTTGTATGGAATCCACAGGTAAATACTGGGTTCCTGTCTTTAATCTTCTGGAAGATGAAATCAATGTTGTTATTGCCAATCCCAAATGGGTAAAGGCTGTGAAAGGCAACAAAGATGATACCAAAGATTCTAAATGGATTGGGGATTTATTCCGTCTCGGACTTGTCAAAGGCAGCTATATTCCTTGTAAGATAGTCCGTATTCTCAGGGAGTACACTCGCTATCGTTACAAGCTTGTTTCCTGCCGTTCAAGTGAAAAGAATAGATATCAGAATGCTCTTACTGTCTGTAATGTTGCATTAGATTCTGTTGTTTCCGATATCTTTGGGAAGTCATCCACATCCATTATCGATTATCTGCTTGAACAATCGGGTACATCCATTAACCACGAAGAAATCGCATCTAAGCTTCTTCGGAGCCTCAAATCCAAAGAAGATGCTGTTATAGAATCCGTCGAAGGATATCAGATGACTGATGCCCAAAAATACCGTATGCGCCTCGTACGCGCACATATGGATTATATCACAGCCGAAATCAAAGATGTTGATAAAATGATAGAAAATATGATTTCTTCTAATCCTGATTTTGAAAATGCTGTCCAGTTCCTCTGTACCATTCCGGGTGTCAAACGTGATAGTGCAGTCACTATCATCTCCGAAATTGGTACGGACATGTCTCAGTTCTCAAGTTCCAAACGTTTATGTTGCTGGGCTGGTTTAACACCAGGCAGCAATGAATCTGCTGGTAAGAAGAAATCTGTTCGGATTACACGTGCCGGAGTCTACCTCAAACCTGCATTAGTACAGTGTGCTCATGCAGCCGTAAAATCTGACAAATCTCCTTACTACAAAAAGAAATATGAATCTCTTGTGAAACGTCGCGGCAAGAAAAGAGCCATTATTGCTATTGCCCGTATGATTCTTACTGCCATTTACCAGATGCTGTCTACCGGCGAGCAGTGGAATCCGAGCGACCTTTATAAAATTGATATGCCTGAAGCTCTTGTTGAAAAGCAAAAGGCAAAAGCTATCAAGCAAGCCAAGAAACTATTACAACGAGAAGGAATACTTCCTCCTGATGAACCATTAGCTTCTTGATCTAATTTTCTAACTCCATAGCACTTCAAAAAGTTGCCTACCTTAGACAGCTTATTTAAGTGCGCCAATTTATGGCTTTCCTCTACTTTCTTTCACACTATGCCTCCTCTCTTATAGCTGTGGATTAAACTGCTTTTGGCTCACAGCCGTATGGCAGTTCGTGTATCCTATCATCTGCGTCTATCTTATATGTCATTGATAGAAAATTCTCTATCATATATTCAGAAGTATTTTACCATACCCCCCCATTTTATTCAATGTTCATGTGGCAATTTGTTCAATTTCGCATAAAATTTCTCATAAAAAATGCCATCTCACCTCTTTTTTTTGATGAAATGACATTTTTCAGTCTATTTATGCAGTTCGTCACAGCATTTATTCCTGCTTTAACAGGTAATTCTTCCATATCTGTGACAACTCATCCTGTTTCTGTGCACAGTGTATCTCATCCAACGGGAATAACATACATCCGCAGTGTCCCGAAAATGTCGGGAAACAGATAATCTTAAGTTCGGTATCTATCTCCGGACTATACGCCATAATCTCAAGCCGTTCTCCATACAGCGTTGCCCGTTCATAGGTACACAGCCATTTATCATCCATATTGGAGAAGATATTGCCGAAGCTGTTACCGATGAGTCCACTTAGAGGTACTCTCTCCACCTCTGCCAGCTTCTCGTTACCATAGCGGAATATCCAGTCCACAGCATGCCTGTCCTCATTGAATATCATCTCGATATCTGTAAAGGCAAACGGAATCTGGTCAAAGCTCTAGTAAAATGCATGATACTCTTCCGGTGTCTTAGGAGTGTTCGGCAGGGCAAAAGTTGCTATAAGCTTTCTCTGCTTCTCCTGCAGCTGTGCAAGGATTTCCTTTCTCCTGCGTGTTGCATAGTTGAGTTCTTCTCCATTGATAAGTGTCAGCGTATCTTCTAATGTATGGATTGCCATGATACACACCAGATAGGTACGATGCACTTTCAGAAAATATTCCCCAACCTGTGCCTCCATTGCCTCTAAGGTGCTTCTGGTCTTATATACGCTTCCGCTTGTCACATGAATGTAACAGTCATTCACCGATGCCTTGATATATAGTATATCTGCAACATTGATTACCACCTGCTTATGATTTGCCTTGATTTCCAGTGTTTTCTTAAACTGCATGATAACTGTTACTCCTTGTGTCTTACGGATTTGCTAATATTTTATCGTATTTTGCAGGTTATGGCAATTGGAAGTTTAGTCAAGTCTTGGAATATATACCGATTTTTTCAACATGCGATATCCGTCAAGGGATAGTGTATTGTTTTCTTTCTCCACTTCAGTCGGTATTACTGCACATCCTGCTTCGTCTCTGGCTTCGTTGAGCATCTCATAAAACATTGGCTCGTCTGTGAAATTGAAGAGTCCTTTTCCTGAACCCGGTGGGAAGTATTTTGTTATAACTGATTCCATTTCATTGTACAGCTTGTCATAATCTTTGGACTCCAAGGTGTCAACACCTGTGGAATCCTCATTATCCTCTCTTACCCTGCGAAGTCGTGTATACTTATATTCCGTATCCATCTGCTCTGTCTGCATCTGTACCTGTGCTGCTGCTTCAGTAATTATGCTGTTTGCAGGTCTTAACTCTTCCATGTATGTTTCTATACAGGCTTTTACTTCTTTTGCATCCTCATCACTGAATTCATTGTTTTCAAGCCCTTCCTGTAAGCGGGCAGACAGTTCATCCATACCGTCAAGACATGTATTTGCCGCTGCACTCTCCATGATATAGGAAAGCTGCGTCGCTGTTTCCTTTATCTGTGTATCGCAGTCCTCAAAATCCGGGGAAGTATCTTTCATTTCATCTATGTACACCTCGGACAGTTCTTTTAACATATCCTGATAACTGTCCATTCGTGTTGCACCCAGATTAGCAAGTTCCGATATCGTAAGCAGGTCTTCCGGCTCTTCAATGTATCTGTAGGTAAGAGGCTCATCAATAGCCACATACTCATACTCACCTTTTTTCAAACTGTCTATGATGGATTTAATCTGATCGAGAATACAGTTTTCTAAAAACTCTATCGGCTTTTTCGCAAGCGTATCAAGATTGCAGCTGCATGAAACATTGATATCCTTGCCAAGCACCTTCATATCAATCGCCCCCTCAACCATACGGGTATTGCCATTTACCAGTATATGAAGCATTGTGCTGTTAATATAGAACGCATCCAACGCTCCCCTGATAACTGAATTTACTGCATTGAGAAGATTTGTTCCAAGCTTTCCACTAAGTTCAAGTACCTTGTTTGCTATCTCTAGTGCTCCCTCTGCTACCGTCATCGCTGCTTTCAGGGTAAGTATTGCAGTTTCAAATGCTGCTATTTTGATGCCCTCTCTGATTGCCACCCACCAGCGTTTCCATCTGCTGGTATTCCTGATGGTTCGCTTGCAGTCCTCTATCTTATTGTGATAAGAGTTGATATCATTCTGCAATGTCCGGACTTTGTTAGAGGCATCGCTTATCTGCCGCTTTGCGTCATTGATTTTCCTATTATATGCTGCAACTGCGTCATCTATTGCTTTTGTCAGATTCACTACCTTCCTGTGAAATCCCATACAGTCAAGTGATATGGAAAATTCAAAGTTCGCAGATGAAAATTTTGCGTATGCCACATCCAGATATATGCTTGCCGATATCATGTTAAAATATGAAATGGTTGTTGCAATGTGTATATGTTTATTGATATAGTACATCAGCGTATCAAACGAAAAGAACGAGCACAGCTCATAATGAGCATCAATATAGAACTCGCAGCTGTTTCGGCTGACACTGACATACACTATCGCCGGATTCTTTATCACCTTATCTGTCGAAAAATCATTTACAAGCAGGGATAATGTACTGTTTGTCGAATTTCCAAGCACCGGATTTTTCATCTGTCTGCTTGACCTTGAGCCTGATATCTTAAGGAATTTCGTATTTATCTCATCAATCTGAGCAAATCCCATGAATCCATTCCCATAGAGTGCGGAGAACATCACCTTTATGCCAAATCCAAATAAATCCATTTTTCCACAAAAGAAGATACCTTTTTCAAAGTTGTATTTCCCTATGCAGATATGGCTGGATGAGTAATATGCCTGTGGAGGAAATGACAGTTCCCCATTCTCGTTAATCCAGTAATGGAACATAGTGAGTTCATTCAGAACATCACAGGCTTTATTATTTGGCATTCTCGTGACGCTGGCAGAATCCGGTGATAACATAAATTCCTTTTTCATGCCCTTTAGTGCTGTATTGATAAGTTCAATAATCTGGTTATCCGTCTTGTTTTTGAAGTCAATTTTGGTATCAGTCTGCGAAGTATTCAGATTGAAGGTACGGACTGCGATTATATCAAGTGCAGATACTTTATCACGAGGCAGACCAATCAGATTCTCTGCAAGTGCTGCAAGTGATACCTCACTCATCGCCATGCTCAGCATATCAAGCATTACTGTTGTTCCCTGATATGACATGCGGAGTGCACCATACCACATAAGACTCCTTATGTTTATCTGAGTCATAATCGCAAAGTTAAGCCCTTTTTCATCGAAGCCAATCTGCAATCCGCTGTTACATATAGTTAGAGGTGTCTTCGGAATAGTATATGTATTAGTCGGCATAGAGCATGCAGATATAGAAACACTTGTCATGGACAATTCACATTTCACATAGAACTCCATTCCCGAAAAACAAGACAGCGCTATAGAACCCTCCATAGAAAAACGGACACCTTTACTGCCAAACTGTGCATATAAAATAATGTTCCTGCATTTTAATATGGAGTTTTCCATATCCGGTACTACAAGTGCACAACTGACATTTGAACTTCCTGCCCCCAGATAGACTCCCATCTGATTTATTCCAAATAGCTCCGTCATTGCCTTCGTAAACATGCTTTTGGAGACACTGCTAAAATCAAATCTGCCACATATTACTACGGAATCCTTTATAACATATGGTATCTGCGGAAGATATCCAAAAGACTTGTACAGATTATTGGATGTAATGTTATTGCTCCTGTAAAGAAATGTGAAGTCTTTTATCCCGAAATAATACACAGCTTTTTTCACAATCTGCGCCAGACTGTTGTTTTTCCCTGCGATCATTTCTGCCGGAGCGATATTAAATACTACTAATTTTCCTTCTCCATCATATCCGACGAATTTAAGAGAATCGGAATTGATGACAACTAGTGTCTGCTCATCCGAATAATTCAGTTTCACTTCTGTACTGAAGTCTCCCAACATCTCCACAAAAGGCTCTACCGCATCCTCGCATACGCTTCCAAGTGTTTTTACAAGTGCACACAATCCTTCCCTATCTATAAGAAAATTCGATGACAACAGGAATCCGTCGTTGGCATAACCGCCGCACATGGTGGTTTTGATGCCGCACAATGTTCCCTTTACCTCTAATATGCAATTCATGCCCTGTTCAGCCATAAAACCACCTCCTGCTACACTTATCCTTATATTACCTGCTATGCAAGCAGATCTTCCGGCTTATAAAGATTCATCTGTGATATAATCTTCGGTCTTTCTGTATTCCAGATTGCAAAACCTATCTTATTGATATCAAAAAGCTTGAAGCTAGCTGGAAGCACTTCCGATGTATCAATTTCAAGATGGAAGGCATACTCTGTCTTGTTATTGTTTTTATCCGTTCCATCTGAAATCATGTAGAAATATGCCATCTTCAAAGATACCTTGATTTTATCAACACTTATTCCAATACTATTCATACAGTTGATAAGTTCTGTCGTGTCTAAGGTATCTCCCACAAGTATCTTTATGTCATTGAGCATTTCTTCTACCGTAATGCTTCTTGCATCTGCCTCGTCTGTAGGCATCAGAAGGAAATAATTCTGCTCTCCATTCTTGTAATACTCTGCTACAAGCTTAGTGCCAAGAATCATAAAGTCTGCCTCTAAAAGTGCCTGCATAACAGACTGATCCGTTACCTTTACTTCCGCAAATTCTTTGGTTTCTTCTGCCATAATATGATCCTCCTTTATTATTTTCGTTCAATTAATCCGATTTTTCTAAGATCCTCCAAATTTGGATAATCATCTGGGAATTTTACAGTATCAGAATAGTATTCCCTGCATTCATCGACTGTCAGCATTTCATTATGTAAATTCTTTTCCCCCTTATTCGAAGCTATCGCAATCTTACTGTAATGATCTAGTAAATCTCTATAATATGGACGATAGTTATACCAGCGCCCTGATGACTTTGGATTTAAATATATCTGTGTGATTTCGTCATTACTTAAGTAACCATAAATTCGCTTTACTGTATCTCTTACGAACTCGAATCTGGCAGCTTCTGAAATGATAAAAGCAATGTTTGTGATTGTAATACAGCTATTCTTTTTTCTAAAATACATATCATCAATCTTCTGTGCAGGATTCGAAATATCATTTTCAATCTGAGCAATACCATCACCTATTGTCTGAACAGTTAACGCAAGTTTTCTTTCTCTTTCATCCACATTATTGAATTGTAAAAGATAGTATTCTCTATATTCCACATTTGGAAATTCAATATACTTTCCTTTAGCCAATTCTAATCCGACTACATATAAATCCTCTTTTCTTACTACTACACTTATCTCTGCCTTATATTTATTACTTGTAAGTCCACCATTATCACATGCTACAATAAGATCAACAATAAAATACTCATTACCTTTCCTATTGCTATTAGCCTTCTTTACTTTTTCAAGCATTTTATTCCATGCTTTACTAAGTTCAAGACCTGCTCCAGTTAGATCCAATTTAATTCTTTCTTCATCGACTCTGTCTAGTAAAATACTCATATACAATACCTCAAATTCTCTTAAGATTCTGCCTACCGTTACATTAGAAATTAATTTCTGTAAACATAATACAATATTGTGTGAACCAGACTTTCCCTATAATTCTGCGATTTTACGGTATTTTCCGCTTGTTAAAAATTCTGTGTATGGTTTTGCGTTGACTGATTTACTTTTTATCAATATTTCTTGATTTTTAGGACAAATCTTTTTGATTTTTTCTATTGACAGATTCCACACAATATTGTATTGTGTGAACCTTTTCCAGCAGATTATGACTATTGCTGTAATAATTTGACTGTTTTTAATTGTTTTTTCTGTATATATTTCTTGTGATAGATGTGATTTTTAAATTTATACTGAAAGATTTTTCAAAGATGTGCTCTTTGCTCGATATAGCTAGCAGCGTAATGCAGATTTGCCATTAGAATAATTCCAAATTGCTATGTATAGCTAACAGGAATGGGGTGTTATTTTGAAAATCCGCCAAGATAAGGACAAATACAATATAGGTGCAAACATCCGTAAAATACGCAATTCCCATAAATTAACCCAGGAAGAAACTGTAGCAAAAATGCAGCTTCTGGGCGTTGAGATTTCAAGAGGTTCCTATGCACAACTTGAATGCGGTCTTTACAATATCAAGGTATCTGAACTTCTTGCCCTTGCACAGATTTTCAATGTTTCAATTAATGAGTTTTTTGATGGTATGGAATTATGATGCCCTGCTCTTTTTTTGCAGTTCTCTGACATGCCGGTTGTGTAACGCATACATGCTGCCTATCTGATTTCTGGTGTCATCCAATGTCTGCTGCAGATAGATTCTGGTTGTCTCTACTCTTGAATGACCGAGGATATCTGCCAGTGTGCATACATTGTGATATTCTTTTATGTATGAGAAAGCGAAGAAGTGCCGGAATGCATGTGGATATATTTTATCTGAATCAACGCCTGCTTCCTCTGCTATCTTCTTTAGCTTTTTCCAGACTGCTTCTCTTGTAATCGGAGTACCACGACTGCCAAGAAAGATTGCACCTATCGTGATATTATTCTCTCTTGCATAGCTTAGAAGTTCTTTTTTCAAATGCGTTGGAATTGGTACGGTTCTGGTCTTATTTTTGTTTCGTATCTCGATATTTCCATTATTTTTTGATAACGCTTCCACAGTAAACATGGAAAGTTCCTGTATCCGAATACCAGTTGTACCGAGGGTACTCATAATCAGATAATATTTCGTTTCCTTATGGGTATGTGCATAAGATAACAGCTGCTCATATTCTGCTTCCGTCATCCTTGCATCCACATAGTTTCTCTTCTGGATTTTCAGTAGTTTCACCCGACAATTCGACTTTTGTACATATTCTAAATAACAATTGATGGAAACAAGCATCAGGTTAATCGTGGAATACGCAGAGCCTTCACGCTCCAATAGCTCCCTGTACTGCATAACCAGCTCCTTTGTTATCTCATTTCCATCCACATATTTCAAAAATTTTTTGACATATCTGGTATAGCTTTCAATCGTTGATTTCGATTTTTCTTTATCTGTCAGATATCCCATAAATGCTGATAGGTGCTCATTCATTTTTATCTACTCCCCTCGCACAATTATATTATTACGCAATTACGTGTGTCATTTATTATAAAATGCCACATGTATATAACAATCTGCCGTAGCGATGACAATAGTGTAGAATCAATAAAATAGGGACGCAGAATATTCTCCCACGCCCCAATTACTATCTGGCTTTATCTTCCCTTACCTTTGATATTTCCTTATGTGCTGCCTCCTGCTTCACCTCATCCACACCTCTAGCCTCAAATGCATCTGCATTATACTGATACTCCTGCGGCTCAGCGACCATCGGTGAATATACAACCTCTGCTTCTGCCCTCTCCGGCTCTGTCTGTTTCAGATTCTTCGCATTCTCCATATACTTTTCCTTATCAAGCTGCACATTCATAGCGAGATTATCCAGCTTATCAATCGAAGCATCCAGATGAAGTTCCATTGATACAAGCATCTTTTTCACTGCTTTCATAGGTGCAAGCACCGCCTTTGTAATGGGATGTTTCTGCTCTTTCTGTGAATAATCCACCTCCAGCTTGTCAGCAAAAGTGCGGAATGCATTGGCTGCTGTCTGCCCGACTTCTCGAAATCCTTTTGCAAGAAGTGCGGTCTTTGCTATATCCTTATCTGTAGTCTTGATTGCACCTCTTACATCCTCACGGATATCAAGAAGTTTTTTCTTAATTCCTAAGAACTCAGACGCCCTGTATAATGCAGCTCTTCCCTTTTCCTTTGCTTCTTCGACTATGCCCTTAGCAGTAGATCTGATCTGTTCTTTCACTTCAGATACCTGCGTCTTTATCTGCTCACATTTGGCATTAAGTCGCTCCTGTGCTTCCGACAATGCCTTTTTAGCATTATTGACAAGTGTATCTTCCTGCATTTCTTTGATCTGGTTCTGCATGTTGGTGAGTTCTTCCGTCATGGAATCAATCTTTTTCTCCAGTCCATCCACATAGCTGCATATCTCAAATACATCATTTGCCTGCTCTTTCATGGCATTCTTCTTTAACAATTCGAGAAGTTCCCTTACAACCTCCTCATTGGTAAGTGTTTTTCCTGCTTCCATATCCATTCTGTTTCCTCCATTCTGTAAATGGGGCAGCCTTGGCCGCCCCTGTAACATGATTACTAATTATCGAAAGGGCGTTGCCTCTTTGTCCTTCTCTTTATCGGGATTGCCATGATGTTTCTCGGCACTCTCCCTCGCCTTTTCGTTGCTCTTATCCTTTGCTTTCTCATATTCAGAGATAATCTCATTATAGAGTTTTTCCCTGAAATCCTTTGTGACCGGATAGCAGACATCCTGATAGATTGGCTTGCCCTGCTCGTCCACCTGCTTTGTCTTATAAGAAGGCATTGATACAAAGATTTTCTCTTTGCCCTGCACGATATTGATGTTATTTACGATGAAACTGTTTTCAAAGTAAATACGGGCAAGTCCTTTGATGTTACTGCCTTCCCTCTCATAAGGTGTCACAGTTACGGAAAACTCAGGCATTTCACGTGTTCTGTCCTGCTTCTGTGTCTCCTCTTTCTCTGGTTCCTTGATTCTTGCATAGGCATCAAGGATATTGGTATAGAGTTCCTCACGAAACTCTGCTGTGATAGGATTGCACACATCCTTATAAATCACACCATTGCTTTCATCACGCTCATTGGAGCGGTATCTAGGCATTGAAACAAAAAGCTCTCCCTTGTCCTTATTCTCAAGGATTGCAATATTGGTAATCTTAAATGAATCACCAAATACTACTGTTGCAAATCCCTTGATGTTGCTGCCCTCTTTTGCCCTTACTTCGTTTACTTTAATTGAATACTTCATATGCTATTCCTCGCTTTCTTTTTGTTCTTTGTTTTGCTCCGGTATGATAAGCTCACACCAAAGCTGTTCTATCTGTTCACAAGACAATCTGCCATTTAACCAGTTGCCAAGTGTAACGACCATTCCGTCCTGCTCGTAGTAGAGCCACTCCTGTGTTTCAATGTTCCCCTCATACACGATAGTCACATCAAAATCAGGCATAAATAATCCTTCCTCTGCATCCCATACACAGGCTATTCCCTGTCTGAGCGTCAGATTCAGGCTTTCGACATACACAGACCAGCCGCTTACAACTATCTGAAAGTCATCATCAATCTCAGCAATATCATCCTCAAGCCCGATTAGTTCTTCCATATCCGATACTGCCTCTTCTATCTCACCTAACCGGTATCTCTTATTCATCCATCACCGCCTCCTTATAAATGCACCTGACTACAAAACGCATGGTTCCTTTCCTGGAACAGGTAAAAAGAGTTAATTCTTTTTCTGCACCCTGTGTCTTGATGCTGTTATCATACGGATTTACTACCTCTGTCTCTGTTACCTCATAGATATGCTTCAGCCCCTTTTTGTCGGTTATCATCACCTCATCACCTATGGATATCTGATTTAGTGGTGTAAAAAATGTGCCATATCTGCTGCCATTGTGACCGCATAACACACAGTTTCCACTCTCACCAATTCCTGCAGTTTCTTCTATATGACCAATCCCGGCATTAAGCACTTTACTTGTGGTTCCTTCCATTACCGGATACCTGATATCTAAACCCGGTATCTCAATGATGCCGATAACACCGCCTTCTTTAAGAATGGCTTCATCCTCTTTACTAATGGAGGTTTGCTTTTCCTCCACATCTGTTTCTTCATCGTAATCATCCTCCAATGTCTGCTCAAATTCACTTATGAGCTGTTCTGTCTGTTTTTCTCCTGTTGCCCGCCAGAAAAAAGGGACTGCCATAATGGCAATCCCTGCTGCAATCAGTAGTCCTGCGACCACTTTTCTTATGCTCATATTATTCACTCTCCTATCGTGTTCTGCCCTCTCTGTCGGCTGGATAAGCACCTTTATCCTCTGCAACAATTGCTGCAGATTCCATCCTGTCATCTGTTTCTCTTTCTTCCTCCGGTCCGCTTAAATCTGCATCCACAGCCTTTGCATTCTCAAGGTCAAGCTGGGCATTCAGTTCACACTGCCTTGCCAGTTTTTCATTCAGTTCCTCACTGTACGCAAATGGCTTGTCATACTCTGCCTTTGATGCTTCAAGGTCATTCTGGTACTGCTCAATCTTCTTTTCTAAGAAATCAATGTTCTCATGGAGTCCATTGAACAGGTTTTCCAGCTTTACCATACTGCCGACAGGACTTGTGGAAAGCTCTGCCTTGTACTCAGTCTTTCCACGAAGCACCATATAATTGATGCCAAGGAAGTTCTTTTCCACAAGCAGTTCAAATCCATGAAACTTACCGATAGCTGTCGTCTCTCCGGTCTTACATTTGCTGATAGCTTCAAGCATCATCGTTCCGCCATCCACACGCTCTGTGTAAGTTGCTTTGCCTATGGTAATGGCAAATTCCGGATTATCAATCAGCTCCTTATCCCTTGCCTTTACATCCTCACGGACATTGGCAAGCTTTTCAGTTGCTGTCTTAATCAGCTTCGGGTACTTAATCATAAAGTTGTCCTGAAGTCCATATCTCTGATTGTCATAGGATGCCTTCAAAAGCTTTAATCTCTGGACATCATTGTCAATCTCCATCTTTTCCTTGATCAAAGGATTACCTGTAGCAACCGCCTTAATCTCTGCATAGGAAAGTGTTGCCTCGTCGATGTCCTCACAGCTTCGGCTTACTGCCTTGCTTGTCATGACCTGACTGATGAATCGCTGCTTATTTTCGATGAGCGACCAGTTGTATGCATCAAAGGTTCCTTTGGTGACATATCTGTAGATTGCAACCTCTTCATTTTCGTTGCCCTGTCGTATGCCTCGTCCTTCCCTCTGTTCAATGGAGCTTGGCTTCCACGGGCAGTCCACATGATGCATTGCAACAAGGTGTGTCTGCACATTTACACCTGTTCCACACTTGTCCGTTGAACCGATAAGAACTTTCTTTTTACCTGTCCTCATCTCCTTAAAAAGTGCGTCTCTTTGTGCATCCGTCTTTGCATCATGGATAAATGCTATCTCATCTGCCGGAATACCATACTGGATAAGAGTTTCTTTCAGATAATCATAGATGGTAAAGTCCTTATCCGGTCCCGGTGTGCCGATGTCCGAAAAAATAAGCTGGCAGCCTATATGACCATCAGCATTTCCTTTCTCATATTCTTTCCACACATTTTCTGCTACCTTATTGAGCTTTCCGTCAGGATTACTTGGTGCGTCCTTATCAATCAGCCTTGCATCTGTTCCGAGTAATCTTGCCTCATGAGTAATCTTTAGGAAGTTGTCCACGCTTGGATCTACTCCACCTCCTCTGATACGCTCTGCCCTCACAACAAAATCTTCCATGACCTGCTTTACATACCAGTCAGGCTCCGACTCCACAATAATAGGCTTGCCGCCCCTTAGTGCCGGTACATCTAAGTCCAGCATATCGGCAGTCTGCACATCTGCTACCTCACGGAAGATATTCATAAGCTCCGGAAGATTGGTAAATTTATTGAATCTGCTCTTGAAACGGAATCCGCTTCCCTCTACAGTAAGCTCCAGTGCTGTTGTCACTTCACCAAAGTTCGCTGCCCATGAATCAAAGTGATAAATCCCCATCTCTTCAAGTGCCGCTTTCTGTAAGTAAAGCTGCATGACATACATCTCACACATGGTATTGGATATCGGTGTGCCAGTTGCAAACACAATGCCTCTGCCATCATTTATCTCTGATAAATACTGACATTTAAGCTGCATATCTGTTGACTTCTTTGCTCCACTGCTGCTGATACCTGACACATTATTCATCTTGGAAAAAATCGCAAGATTCTTAAAATTATGTGCCTCGTCCACCATGATAGAGTCCACACCCAGCTCCTCAAAGGTTATAAGGTCATCCTTTCTGCTCTCATCAGATAGAGATTTCAGCTGTTCCTCCAGCTTTTTCTTCTGGCTTTCCATCTGTTTTACAGTCCATCTCTCTCCGTTACGCTCCTTCATCTCATCAATCGCATAGCTGATCTCATCAATCTGCTCGTTAAGCATTCTTTCCTTTCTCTCTGCGGAGATCGGGATTTTCTCAAACTGCGAGTGCGACATGATAATGCAGTCATAGTCACCTGTCGCAATCCTTGATACGAACTGCTTTCTGCGACTCTTTTCAAAATCACGCTCTGTAGCAACTAAGATATTTGCTGACGGATACAGCCTTAAAAACTCTGATGCAGTCTGACCGATAAGCGGCTTTGGAACAACCATTATCGTCTTATTGGCAAGTCCGAGTCTCTTCTGCTCCATGCAGGCAGCCATCATCTCAAAGGACTTTCCGGCACCAACGCAGTGTGCCAGCAGGGTATTTCCTCCAAGAAGGATTCTTGCCACTGCATTTTTCTGGTGAGGCTTTAGCTCAATCGCCGGATTCATTCCCGGAAACTGCAGATGGCTTCCGTCATACTCACGCAGACGGATGTTATTGAATGTCTCGTTGTAATATTCCACATACTTCTGTCTTCGCTCCGGCTCTGCAAACAGCCATTCCTTGAACTTCTCCTTGATCATGTTCTGTTTTTCCCTTGCAAGCATTGTCTCATTCTTATTGACTTCGTAATGATATTTGCCATCACCGTCATCAATCCTGTCCCTTACTGTTACAGTTTTAAGATTCAGCGTATCCTCAAAAATAGAATAAGCATCCATGCGGCTTGTACCATAGGTCTTAGTAGCTGCCACTGAATGCTTATCCATGCTCTTATTCTCGATGAACCATTCCATACTCATCTTATTTAAGTGTACCTGAATGCCTGTATTGTAAAACTGGCTTCTGACTGCCCTTGCTCTTCTTGGTGTATTGAGAAGCTCATAGATAAACTGCTCATAATCAAGCGGCTCAATCCATGTCGTACCAATCTTTACATCAATATCCGAGGCTTCAATCCACTCCGGCTGCACCTTTTCAAGTGCTGCCACATTGCCTGCAAATCTTTCTGCCTGTGGATTGTCTGTATCCGCTGCCATAGCCTTTGCTACACGAAGTTTGTCTCTGACATTGCCGGAGAGATACTCGTCTGCCGTCTCCCAGCCGATATCGGGGTTGTTCTCGTTGTAGCGGTCGGGATTGAGGAAAATCAGTCCGTCCAGCTCTTCCACAAGAACTGCCCTTCTAAGCTCTGCCAAAGCATCATCACTTAGCGTTATCTCATCCACTGTCTGTCCGGACTTTTCTGCAAGTTCTTCCTTTGCATTTGTAATATCCGGCTCATAGATAGAAAGCATATAGGCAAGATTTACATATCCAAATTCATTGACGGATACATTTAATGCTTCCACAGCGGTCTCCACTCTGTCTATGACTGTCTTTGCCTTAATCGTCTGCTTATAAAACATATCCGCTTTTTTCACCTCCCCATCTTCGTTTACTTCCTCAAGACTGCAAAGAAGTGGATAATCGCTGTCATCCCTGAATGCTATTCTGTTTGCTTTTGAAGTAATGGCTCCATACTGCTTTACGAAGGCATCATATTTTACATTAAGAAGTCTCTGCTTATCAGAAAGCTCCTCCTCGCTGCAGCCATCCATCTGGATATCAATCAGCTCTCTTGTTATCTGTCTGATTTCATCAAGGCTTCGGATTCGCTCCTCGGCAGTCTGTGATACTTCTTTTTTTACCATCTCGGAATTTTCCCTGTAATAGAGTTTTCCTTCAAAAAATGTGTAAGTGTAGTTTCTCACATCCGGATCAGCCGGGATAACTTCCTCCGTCTGCTCCGACTCATCTGCCACTCTCTCAAAATCTGTCATCTGGGCTTTGATATTACCGATAGCCTTATTGAGAGTCTCATACATATTGAAGTTCTCATCATTATTCACACAGACTGTATATCTGCTGTCCTGTCCGTAAATCCTTGTGTCATATTCCATAGATCCAAGCATCATCTCCGGATGCTCTGCAAAATAAGAGTTGACTGCAATGCCATTCTCAGTTACACCAAGGTGTACCCAGTCAGGTTCAATATCACTCTTTCTCTCCCTCTTCTGCAAAAACAGGATATCTGCTGTCACTTCGGTTCCTGCATTATCTTTAAATGCAGTATTCGGAAGTCTTACTGCTCCCACAAGCTCTGCTCTTTCAGCCAGATACTTTCGGATAGTAGGATTTGCCTTATCAAGTGTTCCCTTTGTGGTGATTACTGCAACCATGCCTCCCGGTCTTACCTGATCAAGTGCTTTTGCCAGAAAATAATCGTGGATACGGAAGTTATACTTGTTGTACTTTGGATCAAATACCTTATAATCACCAAATGGCACATTTCCGACAACCACATCAAAGAAGTTATCCGGATATGTGGTATTCTCAAATCCTGTGATACTGATATTGGCATTCTGATAAAGCTGCTTTGCAATTCTTCCTGAAATGCTGTCAAGCTCCACCCCATACAGCTTGCTTCTCTGCATTGGTGCCGGCATACTTCCAAAGAAGTTACCTATACCCATAGATGGCTCTAATACATTGCCGCCTCTGAAACCAAACTGGACAAGTGCCGAATTTATGCACATGGCAATCTCCGGTGAAGTATAAAAGGCGTTATTTACTGTTGCCCTTGCAGCACTGTATTCCTCATCAGATAAAAGGTCTTTCAGCTCTGCATATTCTTTGCTCCAGCCTGCGTTATTCTCATCAAATGCCTGTGACAGTCCGCCCCATCCGACAAACTTCGACAGAGTTTTCTGTTCCTCAGGTGTGGCAAGCCTGTTCTCTGATTCAATCTGCTTTAAAGTGCGGATTGCATCCATATTCCACTGGTATCTGGTCTTAGCACCGCCTTTTTCCATTTCCCAGAGGTTATAGTGGAAATTGTGTTTCGTCTGCCCGGCAACATTCTTCTCATTTTCAAGACTTTCTACTTGCTGTACTGGTTCCTGCTTTGGTGTAAAATCTACAGTTTCCTGTGATTCTGTATCAGCCTGAATATCATCCACAGATACTGATACTGCATCATCTGAAACCACATGTCCATTCTCATCAATCTTGGTTTCCCAGCCATTCGCTATTGCTCTTTCCCTGGTTTCAAGACGATTGGCTTTTACACTATCCTCGATATCAAAGAATCTCTTATAGACCGGATTCATCTTATCCCTGTCAGCCTTCTGTTTTGTCTCCTGATAATACTTCTTCTGGTCTTCTCCACAGTAAAATGGCTGTTTTACCATATAGGATAAAATCTCGTATAACTCACGCCAGTCGAGTGCACCTTCCTTACGCACACCATTCCTGTTCTTATAGCTGATCTTCACATAACCGCTTCTGATTGAGTACTCCACAAGACCATACTTATTGTTGGAATATGCCTTTCTTTCTGCATTATCTGTCCCTAATGCAATATCCCTGATAAGGTCAAGTTTATTTGGCATAAATGCAAAATCAGACTGCACCACATCCATAAGGAATGCCCTAAACGGAGTGTAGCAGCTGCAATCTGTTACAAGAATCTCCGCCGCATCACGCAGGTCTTCATCAAGCTCCTCAATACGCTTGGCATAATCAATCGGTGTAATATACTTAAGCTCTGATGGATCTTTTTCAGATGTTTCAGCTTCTATCTCGGCACCATATTCTGCCTGTGTTACCATGCGGTCTTCATCGACAGTTTCCTGTGGTGTCATGCCTTTTGCACTTACATAATCTCTGTTAGAAGCATAGCTCTCCGGCTCATCCGGTATTGCATAATCATCAATCTCTGATTCTGCCTCCTTCGGTTTCACTTCCCGGTATTCGGCATCAATGACCTCATCATCCTCACGGAGTCCGTCCATCGCAAGCTCATCAATACGAGGTGTCTCAGACTGGTATTCCCCTGTAAGAATAAGGACACCAAGCTCTTTTTCGATATCTTTCCACGAAACATATCCTTCAACCTCTCCATCCTCATCTCGCCACTGAAAACGCAGTCCATTCCCATGAAATGTGTCATATCCGTGCAGCCCTAGTCCGTCAACCGGCCAGCCTGCACCTCCCTGACCATACTCTGCTTTGATACGCTTTGCCCTGGTTCCTGCATCAATCTCTGTTTCAAAAATCTTGCATACCCTGCCCTTGCCACCGACAAAGCCTGTACCTCTCATAAGCACCTGTTTGATATACTCACCTGGTACTGTTGCAGACTTTTTGGGATTCAGGTAATTGTATTTACCTGCTAATGCAGCTTTTCTGTCCTGCTCAAACTGACGCATAAACTGATTATTGTTTTCGTCCTCAGTATGAATGGTGCCAATGCTTGCCTGCCCGTTCTGGTCGAAAAAAAAGGAAGCCTGTGTATATTCGGCTTCCTTACTAACACCCAATGAATTGATTTCATCAAGTTCCCTATTCAGTTCTGTATCATCTGATTCTAGTGGAATCGCATCACTATCTGATTCAGTACCACTTCCTCTGCCTGCATCTTCGCCTGCTCTCTTATCTTCCACATCTCCATTGTCGATGACGGATTCTGTGGCTTGTGCTTCGCCAGATACTGCATCTCCAGCTGGTCGTACAGCTGGTTCGCTTCCTCCTCTACCGCTGACATCTTCTCGTACATCTTCCCGAATCTCATCAGCGTCTTGTATCTTGCCGGCTCGTTCTCCTTTAGATAGTTCATCGCCATCCTTCCGTATTTGCCCAGCTTCGTGAGATCCTCCGTCTCGTCCGGCATCTCTATCTGCGGATAAAGCAGTCCGTCCACTTCCTTGTAAGTCATTTCTTCTAACATATCCAATTCTCCTTTCGCTCTCGATTGCCTTTAAGTTACGACTAAATTCTCTAAGAACACTACAGGAGACATCGCATACAATGGAACCAAGACGGTAAATGATCTCTTCGTCTTTGATATTTACGATCTGACTAAAATCCTGTTCTTGCACAGATAAGTCAAATCCGCATCTCGTCCCTACAGCATACATGACACTTGTATATACAAGCTGCTCCATGTCCATTTCCTGCTGTAAGCCATTGCGTTTCTTACTTTCTTCCTTTATCACACTACCTGATAGCTGCATAAGCTCGGTCATTCGGTCTCCGAACTCTTCTTTTATTATAAGCCAAACATCTGTTCCTGTAAACTGTTTTAATATATTTTTTAGAAACTCCCTGTCGCTGTTATCGTACTGCTCAATCTGACCTTCTGACACAAGAAAATCCAGATAATCCTTAAGATTTTCTCCCTCAAGGTCCCATGTCAGTTTGACATTTTTCCCTCCGGTATCACTGATATCAAAGATATACCTCATGCGTGGATTCAGTGCCCTCGACGGGAAGATAGCGCAGCCTTTCGCACCACGCTTTACATATCTTCCCACCTTTTTCCAGGTATCATAATCTGCCATGAGTGTGCTTTTTTCCGGAGGTCTCTGAGCTGTTACCATAACGATATTGTCAAATTCATAGCGGTATAACTGACCTGCGACCTTTAACACATCCTTCCAGTTCTTTTCTGATCTTGTGATGTTACCAATTTCAGAATCGTATATCGCTTTGACCTTCATATCAACGCCCATACCTTTGTCCTCCTCTACTTAAACATCTCTGCAAACAATCCCTTAAATAGCTTTAACTCATCCTTATCCAGCTCGATTGCAAATTCATTGTCGATTGCCTGTTTTTCGCATTTATCCTTTTTCTTTGCAATCTTACGCACCACACGAAGAATCACATAGCACTCCTTGGACTTTGCAATGCTCTGTTTAAAGGTCAGCTCATCCTCATCGACTGACTTCTGTGTCTGATAGATAATCTCTTTTAACTTATCATTGATACCATCTACTTCCTCAAGGGAAATAATAACGGATGCCTTAGAAGCACCCGATCTGTCCCACTCCTTATGAAGTTCCTTTACTAAAAACTCCATGTTCTTAATTACTGTTGTTGAATCACTTTTCATCTTGCTCTTCCTCCGTTTTCTTTTAATGAAGAAGGGAGCTGACCTTCGCTGATAGGTGTAAAATCAACTCCCTTCATGTCCTCTGCTCCAAGGACTATCTGCTCTGCATAATACATATCCATTGCCTTATTGATGGCATCGTCAAGCGACTCTGCCTTTACTTTCTGTACTCGTGAAAGCACTTCTTTTATCTCAACATCAAATTCCTGTTCCATATGATATCGCCTCCTGTAAAAATCTCATCACCGGCTCTTTTCTTCCTTTACCTGTTTTTCCTTAAAGCTTCCATCGTACTTTCCATCTTCCAGCCTGTCGTAAAAACAGTCCTCTTCAATCGTTCCAAAATCCTCATACATCTGGTGAAGGAAGTCATTCTGCAGCTTCTTTGGTACATCATCATCCTTTGACATATCCTGATAAAAATAGAACTTCTGCTTTAGCTTTGCTCTGTAATCATAGATATCCTCTATCTTTTCCGGTGTGCCATACTCCCTCTTGTATGCCTTGAAATTCGTGGTTGAGAGTGTGGAACCAAGATAAATGCCATGCTCCCACGATACCCCGATTGTGGTATTGTCCTTTGTAGGCTTCTCATCCTTCGGATAACGCTTATACTCTGTCGCACCAAGGGCGATTGTAAGGGAACCTGACTTCATATCCATCACCACAAGATTCCTTGGTGATAATGCTTCAAGCACCATGTAATCATGGTCATTGAAGTTATGAAATGTCTGTCCCCTTTCAAATGAGCGGTTCTCCATTTCATAATGCAGGTTAAAATCATCCACCCAGCCCTTATCAGTCATTCCAATCTCCTTAAGCTTTGCAACACATTCAGAAGAACTGGCTTCTTTATCAAACCGAAATTCTTTGGAATCGTTATAAAGTCCCTGAAGAAAGTGCCCCAGCTGAATATCATCCAGACAGAATCTCGCAGATACAGTTACATTTGCTGCCCTGTAATACTCTGCGAAGTTATCTGCTTCACCAAGTGTTCTTCCAAGCTGCAACAAATTGTCTGCAAGCTCTGACATGTCATCAACTGCTATAAAACTCTTATAATCATCCAGAGTCATCAGCATATTTGTCTCTGTTCCCCTGTCGTTTTCTGTTACCAGTATCATATCTTTTAAATCCATTCTTACCTCCAGTCTCAGAGAGAGACTATGCCCTCTCTGCAAATTTCCTGTTATGGTCTTCCTATCACAACAATCTTTCCTGTGCTTGCCACATCCCTGTAGACCACACCAAGACTTTCATTAAGTGCCTCTACCACCTTGCCATTTCCGACATATACTGCCACATGGCTGATGTTCTTATATCTTCCGTTGCTTGTAAAACTGTAGAAGATAAGGTCTCCCGGCTGTAACTCATCAAAGGAGACAGTCTTTCCGGCTTCATCCAGTCCCTGTGCCTCCGCTGCCGCTGTGGTTGCACCGCCGTAACTAATATCCACACCTGCATCTTTCCATGAATAATAGGCTAAGGAGCTGCAGTCATAATAGTTACCGCTATCTCTTAAATCCTGACTATAAGGAAAGCCAACTCTGTGAAGTGCATAGGAGCAGACTGTTTTCTGCCTGCTGTCTGTAATTCCACTAAGGATGGCATTGATTTCATCCTCAGTCATGGAGCTTACTCCCGGACTTCCGCCTCCGCCGCCACTTCCGCTTCCGGCATATCCAAGCTGTCCCATAAACTCCGGACTCATGATCTGCTCAAGCATTTCCACCTGATCAGAATTAAATCCATAGACCGAAATCATATCTCTGTACGGTTTCAGTGTGACATTCACATACAGAACCGACTTCGTGACAGTAGTTACATTACCGTCTGCATCTGTTTCTTCCACATCCTTTGTTCCTGTGCTTGTGGTGTATGAACACATATCATTTACTACTGCCTGCAGCCAGCCTTTTGAAATGTCATTCATGACTGTTGCAGTATCTCCGACACCATGCTTGACCATATAGACTGCCATGATGTCATAGTAATTGCTTGGGGTTTCTTCCATACCTTCATAATCCACATAGACAAGCTCTCCAAGGTCATATCCGGTATGCTCATTCACTTTCGTATTCACATCCCGGTTAAACTCCTGCACATAAGCACTCGTTACTATCTGCACGGTATCTCCTGATTCAAGTGGTGGCAGAAATAAAGCAAATGGAGAATTGTAAAGGATTGCTATCACCGCTATAACCGGAACCGCTATCATGGCAACTACAAGAACAAGTAACAACAGCACCAATCCAATAATCGGTGCAGCTGCCTTTACCCAGGTAATCGCTTTTCGCACAATCAGATCCTTTACCAGCTTTGCCACGCTATCTGTCTGATTCTCCTGTGCTTTCATCTTATCCAGAAAGAATTTTATCTTCCTGCTCCGGTTGGTCATCTTTTCATCCTTGACCTCTATGGACACACCTGCAGCATATCCGGCTGCCATGCCGATTGCCGTGCCTACTCCCGGTGCAACTGCTGTTCCTGCCGCTGTAGCAGCTGCCTTTGTAGCAGTTTTTGTTGCAACCTTGGCAGTAGTCTTGGCTGTTTCTTTTGCTGTCTCTTTAGCTACAGTCTTTGCAGTATCTTTGGCAGCTTTCTTTGCTGTCTTTTTTGCCAGCTTCTTTCCTGCATCTACCTTCTTGATACGCTTCCTTGCCTCGGCTGCCGCCTTTTTCCTGAAAAGTGCTGCACCCTTAGAAGCAGTTCCGGTAACAGGTCGGCTCGCTTCATATGCAAGATATGCTGCCTGCGATACCTCCTGCCCGCCTTCCACCTGCTCTGTTACTGCTCCGGCTGCAAGTGCACCTGTTCTTCCTGCTATGTGAAGATTGGTGTTCTTGGTCTTGATGGAAGTGTTTGATTCTCTATAGTTTCGCTTAAATCTTGATAGTCCCCTATTCTTCGGCTCTGACTGATGAATGGTACTCTTGCGATAGGACTTCTTTTTATCATCAGATACCTTTGCACCGATAGTCTTAGGACCTCTCTCTACTGTATAGATGTTGCTGCCTTTAATCTTGGCACCCTTTGGCTCGTGGGCATGAATCTTGGCTTTCTCCTTTGTGTGAATAACCATGGGTTTGTCATCCACTTTCTTTATCTTCAATGTTCTCACCTTCTTTCACTCAAAATGCAAAACAGCCACCCAGCTTCCCGGATGGCTATGCTTTGAGGTCGCAAATTGCGACCTCTATCAACATTATTCGACATTATTCTGCATTTCACGCTTCTTCTGTTCTGCAATCTTCTCATGAATATTGGTGTTATACAGTCTGTAAAGGTCTGTATCCTTACTAATCTGATTATCAAATGGAATCACCACAGAGCCACACTTGATAAGTCCCATTCCCGATGCAGTATTGGTTACGAATCTTAGCTGTGCCTCTGATACTCCGATAACCTCTGCCATCTTGGAACTATCCGTATTAGCCTGCTTTAAAAGTGCTACAAACTCTGAGTTTGCAAGCATTGTTGTGGCTGTATAGTTCTGCAACAGATCCACGACATTCTGTGTAATACCAGTACAAAGACCTCCCTGCTTTCTTACTTTCTTCCAGAGCTGCTGCAGATATTTTGCAGAATACTCGGAATTAAGCAGGACGTGAAACTCATCAATATAGAGCCATGTTGCCTTGCCTCTCTTGCCATTCTCAACAATCCTGTTCTGAATAGACTCCATCATGACAAGCATTGTGATAGGACTAAGCTCCGTACCTAAGTCCCTGATGCCATATACTGTGAATCTGTTATCCACATCCACATTTGTCTGATGATTGAAGATATTAAGTGAACCATTTACGAAAAGCTCCAAAGACAATGCAATGTCCTTTGCCTCATCCTCCGGCTGTGCCATAAGGATATCGTAAAAATCACTCATCACCGGGATATACTTCTCTTTGCTCCTTGCAATGTCGATATACAGCTTTCTCACACAACGATCAATGATTGACTTCTGTCTTGAATTTAAGCTGTCCCCAATACACTGCTCACAAAGTCCAAGCATAAACTCGCCCTTTTCTCTAACCATTCCTTTGGAATCATTCGGATCAAGGCTCCATACATCCATCTCCAGCGGATTCACATAGTTATCCGTGTAAGTAGACATATTTACCACTGTTCCACCATAGGTCTCAGCAATATCAAAGTATTCGTTCATTGGATCTATGACGATTATCTCATCATCTCCCGACAAGAATACGCTGCCCATTTCCATCTTACAGAAGAAGGATTTACCGGAACCCGGCACTCCGAAAACGAAGCCATTTCCGTTAATGAGCTTCTTTCTGTTGCCGATATTCACATTCTTGCTGATCTGGTTGATGCCATAATAGTTCCCTGTGCTGTCATTTAATAGTGATAGGTAAGCCTTTGAAGTAATCTCCAGCTTTTCCCCCACTCCACACCGTACGTGAGCCTTTCGACTCATACGGCGTTCCCTCAGATTAACCCTATTCTAAATAATTGCATTTCCGACTAATTCTCTATATTTATTAGTTTTGTCTCGAACCTTTTTATTCCACAATCTATCGCTTTCCAACTTTTGAACCATCTTTTGGATATTAGATATATCCTTTTCCATAATTAAGCCATAGATGTCCTTAGAAATAACTATTATATTTCTGTAGCCATCTCCACCATCTTTCTTAATTCGGTATGGTGTAATGTCTTCGATTGTTAGTTGTTTCTTTGAAACAGAACACCTTCCTCTTTGTGCTGATATTTTTGATATAACATTATCATTAAATTCTGCACTTTCATCTGGTAATGGATTTTCTGAAAGATACTCAAAGATATACTCAAGTTTACAAATCTTTCTGTGTATTAGTTCCCTCCCTCTATCTGTATAATTGCAGATATCTTGATTGAAACCGCGTGGAACTGTAAACTTAACAGCTGAAATAGGGTCGATAATCATATCTCCAACCGTAAATCTTCTCACCTTGTATCCTCCATACCTCTTTAACTGGTACGCTGATTGTGGTGGTCCTTTTTTTCCATTCGATTTAGTTATATGTTTCAGTGTTGGTAGTAATATATAATAGATTTCCCAAAAGTCTTCGCTCACTCTTGTGGCAGTACAGTAGTAATTGTGCATACCTCTTATCGCTGAGTTTAGTTTAACTACTTCCTGCTTGTTGCTTTTGACATTGCGAATTCTTGTTCTTAGTTTATCTATCACTTTCTTCTTGGCTTTATCCGTCATATGAGATATAACCACGTTTCTATCTGGTCTTTCCTCAATTTTAAGTTTGAAACCAAGGAACTCTGAATAGTGTTTTCTAAGATTTGTGATTTTACTCTTTTCTGGACTAGTTTCAAGTTTGAGCCTTTGTTTCAACCAATCTTCAATAGCTATTTTGATTTTCTCTGCATCCTTTCGATTTCTGCACAGTATCTTAAAATCATCAGCGTATCTAACCAAGTACATTTCTTTAAGGTTTGACGACCTCTTAAGTGCTTGATATTTGTCCCCACTACCTTTATATGGATGCCTCGTTGGAAATGTCTCCCATTGGTTACTTATCCACCAATCTAATTCATTCAGAACTATGTTTGATAGCAACGGATATAGAATTCCACCTTGTGGAGTACCCTTTTTCGGAACTCCCTCTCCAACGATTGGTGCTTTGAGCAACTTTGATATGATAGACAATAGATTTTTATCTCTTATCCCCAGCGACCACATTTGCTTTATTAGTTTGGCGTGATTCACATTATCAAAGAACCCCTTGATATCAATATCAACCACGTATTCTAACTTTGCGTGATATACAAGGTATGAAAATCTTGCTATTGCATTATGTGTTTTCCTATTAGGTCTGAAACCGTAGCTATGTTTATGAAATTTGGCTTCACATATTGGCTCAAGTATTTGAAGAATACATTGTTGAATAAGTCTGTCTTCAATGGTTGGAATGCCCAATGGTCTTTCTTTCCCATTATCTTTTGGAATCATAACTCTTCTAACCGAATGTGGTTTGTAGTTGTCAAGTCTCGTCTTGACATAGGCTACTAATTTGTCAGTTCCAAGTTTTGCAATATCATCAATTGTATTCTTATTTGTACCAGAAGTACGGCTTCCCTTGTTTCTCTTGATTCTACGATATGCTAATTCAACATTTTGCTGACAACATATATATCTCATAAGATTCTTAAAACTCCGCCCTTCTTTGCTAGCTCGATAGAGATAATCAAGCTCTGCTTGGAATGAGTAATACTCGTTGTTTCTCAAAACCTTCTTACATTTCTTAGCCGTTTGGTCAGTCATCTCCTTTCTGGGAAATAACTTCTATTAGTCTTACTAGAACCCAAAACATTTGCATTTATTTAGTTTTAATAATTAATCTGACTTGGGGCTATCCCTCCACAGCTTATTATCACTGTTTCATAGGTACATTGCCCCTACTCTCACTAATACAAACTGTGTTACCACAGACCGATTCATTGAGTTTGCACACTCTCCTCGTTATTAGCTTTCCCCGTTCCTATTTTCCTATCTTTACATATACCCTTAGGTGCCATCTTTGAGCCTGTAAGCTTGGTAATGCCTTTAACATTACATGGACTTTCATAAAGAACATTCTTACTAATCCACACCTACCTGACGAAACGTCATTTACACATTTCTGTGTATTCGTGCTTTAGACTCGTTCATTCGATGGTTCGTCAGTCAACCTCTGTATTGGTAACATTCTCACCATAGATATCTTATAGACCTCCGACCTATCACCACTCGACCACCTCTGGTTCGCATTTCCTCAACTTAACTGTTAGGATGGCTCTCAGTCGACTTCACCGAGCTTATAACCCCCTATTTATTGCAATTTAGGACGCTATTCGGAGTATTAAGGAAGGCGTTTCCTGGCGTTACCCATTCATTCCACCTTTCGGAAAATAAGTTATTGTTGTAATCTCTTACAACCCTTGCCCTTTGTTTACTTATACGGCAAAACGGGTCGCACATTCCTGCACATTAAATGGCATAAGCACCGCAAGTGACTGGGTAAGAAGTGTACGCATTGTCTCCACCTGTCTTACACCAATCGGAAGTGCTGTGTTGAGTGCCTCCCTCTGCTTTAAGTAGTGTGTGTCAATCGTGCAGCTGTTACGCTTTCCGATAGTCTCTACTGTCTCACATACACTCTCAAGCTCCTTCTTGCTTTCTGCCATAAGAATAATGGTTACTCCCACAAAGAAAAGGCACTGGTCATTCTCACGGACATCATCCATGATTTCCTCAATCTCCTTTTTCTCCGTTCTTTTGGCATATGAGATTTCCGTAGAAAAATCGTTATTCTTATTACGGACTCTCTGCTGCTTAATGATATCCGACTCAATACCAAGGTATTTCTTCTGAAGCACCTTTGTTGTCAGATCCTTGGGAACTGGCACCACATCAATGCTCGTGATGGAATGAACTGGAAGGGAAGTAATCTCATTGATGAATCTGTCTGACAAACTGCTCGGATACTTTTTGATGAAAAGTGCCTTGCAGAATTTACTCTCATCCTCAAAATGGTCTGGGAAATATTTCACCATCCCATTGCACAGATCATTTCTAAAATCTGCCCCGACCTTCTTTGCCTTTTTGATATCAAAATCAAAGCTGCCCTCATCACCAAGATGATAATAGTCATAGAGCACTTTCAGTCTCTCATTGCCATTAAGTGGTACAATCTCCGCACCAAGTTCAATGAAAGCCTTGTGTATCGTTGCCTCAAGGGTTGCAAACTGTGCCTTTGCCTCCTCGAAGTTCTTTCTCTCAATCGTGATTGTCAGGTATCTCTCCTGCTCAATCCCCTGTCTGCCCTCAATAATCTTCTCCTCAATGATGTCATTGTAGATTCTTCTATAATTGTTGAAGCCATCGTTTTTCTCAGCAATCAGAACCTTGTCACGGAGTTCATCCATGTTTTTGTTCTTATTGTTGATCGTAATCTTATAATTACAGTCCAGCGAATTTAAGAACTTGCAGTATCTCTCAAATATGCCGATCTGCTCATCCTCCGTTGCTGTTGTGTAATTGATGTCCTGAAAGCGGTAGCATTTGGAATACTTATTTTTGCTTACTTCAAAAATGCCGTTTTCAGCCACCGCCATAATCTCTATGGTTTCCTGAATGGATTTAGGTGTCTTATACAAAGGCTCACTCGCCTTCTTTAATAACTTAAATCCGTCTGTAAATAAACCCATGTCTCTAACCTCGCTTTCTTATAATGAAAGCCCGCCGGGAACTTCACCCTGCGGGCTGTGTTCCCGACCTTGCGGTCAGATACTATTCGTTTCTAATGCATTGCCTTATATGCTGCAATGCCTGCTACTGCCGCCACAATGACTGCGACAAGTCCAAGCAGCATATTTCTCGTCTTTTTCTTCATCGCTTCAAACTCCTCCTGCTTCTTTACAGCCGAATCAGCTGTTACAGTCTCCGGTTCAGCCTTTCTGCCTTTCTTCTTTACCTGTTCATTCTGTTCTGCTTCTAACTGCTTTATTGCAGGCTCTCCTTCTGTTGATACATAGGTAAGCGCCCTGTTGCCAAACATAAAATGCAGTTTCTTTCCCATATACTCGTAGAAATTCATCCCATTAAAGGAATAGAAACCACCAAGTGCAATCGGTGCCACACAGGGAATTGCCACATAAGCAGAACCCGTAAGACCGATATACTTGTAAAGAAGAAGGACAATACCGCCACCAACCACTACGCTTGCAATGGAAAATATAAGCTGCCTTGCAGTAAGTCCCATTGCAACCGATTCCTGATAGCGGTCAATATCCTTGTTTACTTCGATTACCATTGTCCCTGCCTCCTATCTTGATAAATCCTTTATCTCTGGCTTTCTTGTCATTCCGATATTTGCCTCATACTTATCCATTCCATCCGGACACAGTTCTCTAAGCTTATCTACATTGAACAGATAAAGCGGATATTCACAGAAACCGCTCCTTTGCGTGAATCCTGTAAACTCTCCAATGTCATTGTCTGTAATAAACTTTTCAATATCCGGCATGTCATTCACATTCAGATATCCGCAGTAATTTGGTGCTGCAACCGACAAATTCACAGTCACATCCCCAAAAGGCTCCTCATATCCATCTTCATTACACATAAGACCGATAAACATTGCCCTGTTATTCATATACTGCTGGATATCAAATGTCACCTGCGTTTCTCCGGTTATGCTTGAATTATAAGTAACCTGTTTCTTTTCATTATCCATTTCTGCCTCCTTCTATAATCCAAATGCCTTGCTTGTAAGTGTCTGTGCACCCTTCACACTTCCAACAGTCATTGCTATCGTAAATGTCATTTCACACAAATAAATAAGCGTCTGTGCCCAGTCAGCGTAACTTCCTGTAAATGCCGGAAGTCCTGCATTGATAAATGCATTACATACCACAATTGCAAGTGCCATTGTTACTGCCTCGAATACACACGAAAGAAAATATTTGCAGTAGGTAGCCATTGTATGACTGACCATTCTGTTTCCTGCCATTGTGGAGCATGCAATCGCACCAAGCGGCACAATAATCAGTATCTTTAAGAACCTGAAATACACTGTGTAAATGATAAAGAATCCACAGATAATAATGATGATTGCAAGCAAAGCTGTAAGTATCAGCATTACCAGACTCTCACCAAATCCGAGTCCCTTAATGATGTCTGCCTGTGTACTGTCAATGGCAAGCTGCGTCGTTGTCCCGGCAGATATAAGTCCCACCAGATTTCCTATGGAAGTAAAAAATGCTTTCATAATCGTGACATTATTTGCAACAAACCATTCTGCAAGTCCCAGTCGGATAAGCATACGCAGGATTGATTCAAACCTCATCTCATCTTTTACATCTATGCTTTCCGAGCAGAAACCGATAACAAAGAACAGCACAACGAGGGAAGATCCGACCGCTACAAAGACCGGCTCAATACCCTCAATAACTGCCCAGGGACCTCCGCCCTTGAAACTGACCGGTGACTGTCCAAGCATTGCAAAGACCAGGGATATCTGATTGTTCCAAAACCCAAACACCGCCTCAAGAAGTGCAAGGATCTTGTCTCCAAGCTTAAAAATATCCATACTTGTTATTCACCTCTTTCCTTTTACTAAAAGGGGAACTTTTTCCCCCATCTTAGAAGCCTAAGAATGTCAGTACTGTTGAAATACCAGCCATCATGACACCTGCTACAATTCCTTTCAGAGCGGAGTTCATAGTAGATGAATCCTGCTGCTGGTAGGCTTGTGCGAACTCCATGACATTCTTTGCAAGAATGATGACACCGACCGCACCAATGACTGCAATGATAAGTGTCTTTAAATTCTCAAGCGGCTGTGTTACTGCGGAAGTATCTCCTGCTGCAAAACAAGTAGTGCTCATAAGCATTACTCCCATAAGTGCTCCGGATAATGCCGGAACGAATCTCTTTTTAAAGTGAATGAATCTGCTCATCATGCCTTTCTCCTCCATCTGATTGTTGTTAGTTGTAATAATCTGTTCTTTTCTCATGTTGTTTTGTCTCCTTTTCGATAAAAAAATAAGCCAGCAGGGATAATCCCTAACTGGCTGTTAAAAGTTACTCTATATGATCAGGCAATGCCTGTTGTAATGATTAAATCGGGCTTTTCCCGATGTGGTATGCTTCAACCACCTCCTTTCAAGGCGCAAAAAAGCACCTTAACCATATTGGCTAAAGTGCTTTTATTAGTTCATTATTAAATTGTGTGTGAATCAGACAAACTTGAATTTTTCTTGTTAATTATTTTTTTGATTGTGGCGTTTCTTATTCCACAGTGAACCTACCAACATACCGATTGCAGAGATTATTGCTCCGGCTACAATCATTCCCAAGTCAGGGGCATTCAGTTTGTAAAAAGCAATGTTGTTTGCCATTTTGAATGTGCCATATTCAGCAAGCATATACATTACGCCAAAGAAAAGAGTGAATGCCCATTTTCCTTTTCCCCAAAAGTTATTTTTACCAATAACAATAGACACAATAAATGTGGATATAGGAAGAATAAACCAAAGAAACATCAAACTGTAACCCATAGCGTCACTTCCACTTGTAAAAAACCAGAACACTATCATTGCAAACGCCCAAATCAAGAGATAGGAGAGAATCGTAATAATCTTGTTTCTGTTGGCATTGCTTTTCACAACATTCGTACTTTCTGCAAGATAATCATAATAGCTTTTCATTTTTTGTTCTCCTTTCAATAGATAGTCAAGAGAGACATCGTAGCATTCGCTCATTTTAATGACGCTGATAATATCTGGATAGGATTTTTCATTTTCCCAATTTGAGATGGTCTGACGACTCACACCCAACAATTCGGCAACCTGTTCTTGCGTCAGCTTTTTTTCAATTCGGGCTGCCTTGATTTTGCATCCAATATCATGCTCCATGCCACTATACCTCCTTGCACTTTTATTGTAGGAAAAACACTCACTATTGTCTACAAAATAGCTTTGACATCACTTATTATGCGTGTCAAAATCCTTTTACATCTGCCAAATTCCGGTTTGTAAAACATATTCATTTCACATAGGCACAGTATACCACATTTCCTGTGCCTATGCGATAACATTTACTGCTTCTTTCTGTATGAACTCATCTTCTCCACAGTAACCTCCGGATAAAAGTAAGTAAGAATCGTTGCTTTGGGAACACCTGCAGCCAGTGCTTTCTTCACCTCTTCTTTCTGCTCCGGCGTATATGACCAGTGCAGCATTCGATTTGTGATTGTATCCTCCCACTTAGGCTTTTCCCTCTCAGGATTCCTTACAGGCTTAGCACCAGCACTTCCACTAGAAGCGTTAGCACTTTCTGAAGCATCTGACTTCTGTGATTCATCAACATACTCAAGCTCATTTGCCTGTTCTCTGTCTATCTTTGCTTTCTGTTCTGCTTCATCCTGCATGGAGAATCTTCTGCTTAATTCCGCATCACCAAGCATCATAAACTGCTCATAGGTAAGAGTGTCTATATACACATTCTCGCCCTTATCCTTCAGTTTTTCATAATACTTAACCGCCTTGTCTGAAAGAATCTCAAATGGCGGACCGATAAGATTATCTGCTCCCCTTATCTGATGAACATAAGGCTCTCCCTTGCCATCTGCTGTCTGGTTAAACATCGGATGATTGAATGGTATGAACTTATTGTCCATGATTGGATCAAATCCACGGATAAAGATAATACACTTTTTGTTATCCAGCTTTCTGACCTCATCGGGTGTAAACAGTTCTCTTCCTAACACATCATAATTCCTTGAAGAGCTTCCCTGTCTGCCCTTTGTCTCTCCGCTTGACTTCTTATCAATCGTACCTTTTCCAAGCAACTCCGACACATACTTATGCGTACTCTGCTCGTTTCCACCGAGATAGATAAACGTATCACAGTTGCCGGGAATTGTCTCCCAGGTATCTTTGAAAAGTGCCTTTAACTGGGCAAAGTTCTGAATGATGATGATACTTGAAATCTCACGGCTTCGCATTGTCGATAACAGCGAACAGAAATCATCGGGCAATGCGACATTCGCAAATTCATCTAACATAAAAGTCACATGGATTGGCAGTCTGCCACCACAGTTAAAGTCTGCCTGATAGTACAATTCCTGAAATATCTGCGTATATAACATACCGATAATAAAGTTATAGGATTTATCACTATCCGGGATTACACAAAACAGTGCTGTCTTTGTCTCCCCATCCCCATTTACTCCAATACCGATATCGGACAGATTAAGCTCATCCTTGGAGAGCAATCGTAAAACCTGCTTATTCTCAAGAAATGCAAGTCTTGAGTTGGCACTGATGATAATGGAACGGACGGTATCTCCTGCACCTCTCATACATTTGTTGTACTGCTTGACTGCCGGATGATTTGCTCCAAGTGGGGAACTCTCCTCTAAAAACTTCATACGCACATCCAGCTTTGATGCCTTCCCCTGCTCTGTAACCTCTGCCTCTCCAAGAAGCTTCAGTACTGTCTCGAAGTTTCTCTTTGCCGGCTGTACCTCCAGCCACACATAATAAAAGATAGACTGTAAGAACAATCCTTCCGCTTTTTCCCAGAACGGATCACTTGGTGTCGCTCCCTTTGGTGTCGTATTGCTGATAAGGTTTGTAATCAGCTTGACCACATCTGTTTCCTCTCTGATATAGGAAAACGGATTGTAACAGTCTGATTTATCCATCTCTAACAGATTTATGACTTTCACATTGTATCCGTTATTCTTTAGCATCTGACCGCAGCTTCTAAGGATTTCTCCCTTTGGATCAGTACAGATAAAAGAACAGTTATGCGGCATCTGCATAAGATTCGGCTTTACTTCATAAAATGTTTTTCCTGCTCCGGAACCACCACAGATAAGTATATTTCCATTGAGCTTGAGTCTCCTGAAATCCAGCGACATCTTCACATTCTGGCTGAGTATCCGATTGAAATTCTCATCCTTATCTGCAAGAATCTTATTGACCTGCTTCGGATTTTCAAATCTTGCCGTACCAAATTCTTTGCCGGGCATATAATTTCTCTGACTGGTGTAATACATGACAATAGCCATCGCATAGATACCTAATGCAATGGCTACTGCTTTTACTGTATTGGAATTGTAATAATTGGCAAAGGGAATTGCACATATATCATTGAATCTGTCCATAAATTCATTGAAGGCAATCCCTTTTGTCCACGCACCATTTATCAGATAACCAAGATACCCGGATAACACTGCACCCACAATAATGAATATCAGTGACGGCTTTTTCTTTGTTGTCTGCATAGGCTGCTACCTCGCTTTCTTTGTGGTAACAGTTTTCTTCTGTGTGGTCTTTTTCTGCTGCTTCTGCACTTTCTCGTAACGCTCCCTGACAGATGACTCCACCTTGTCGTAGTGAGTATAAAGCTCGGTTCCTTTCTGAGTTGTCACCACACGATTCTGCTCATCGTAGAGCTTATAATCCTTGTTTGAATCAAGGAAGGTAAGCATTGTCTTTCCACCATGAATCTCCATGATGTTTTCCTTACGGAGCCATACATATTTTGCCTCTTCTCCCCATGTGCCGGGAACTCTGGTCTTAACAGCATGGTCATTCTCTTCGATAATCAGCTTCTTGCTGATAGTCACATCTGACAGGTTCGCATTCTTTGATGCTGCAACTGCCCTCATTCTCTCAGCAAGGTCCTGATAACCTCTGACACGATTGATAAATGCATCCTTGTCCATCATTACTGTATGGGTGCCATCTTCATTCTTGCTGCCAAGCACACCGATTGTCTCAAGCTGTCTGATAACACTTTCAGCCTGCTCACCATTGATACTGAAATTCTCCTTGACCTGATCCACACTGATAGCTTTCTTTTCCATTGCAAACATTCCGACCTTCTCAATCAGCCCGTCAATGGCGGAATTAACCTTATCACCTTCTATCGTGTGGCTTTTCTCGTTTCCCTGCTGTTTCTTCAAAAAATCCATCAGCTTGCCAAGGGATTTTTCATCTCCATTCTTCAGATAATCGTCAAATGTGGCAATCTTACCAAACTTGAGCTTCTGTATCATCATATTCACACGTGGAACTGCCTCTGTATGAAAGATAACCTCACTCAATCCGTCTTTCCTGTTACAGTCCGGAAGTACCGAATATAGGATTCCATACTTCTTTGCCATCTTTTCAACTTTTTTCATATCTTCGGTATTAAACTGTAACACCTGTAAATCGCCACCCTTTAAGAGCAGCTTTCTCATGGATGTCTTGCCTAGTGACTTTTCATAATCAAGCATCCCTTTTAAGAAATCTATTGCCTTCTGCATGGCAGCTATTCCACCACTTCCTACCTTCATGGCAATCTCAATGCCATCATAAGCAACACGGATGATCTGCACCGCTTCCTGAATTTCCTCTGCCATTATCGCACCTCCACTTTTTCTCTGACTGTTGTTTTAAGTGTTTCTGTCTCTGTAGTACGGATTTCCTCGGCTGATACATCAATACCATAAGCAGTCAAAATATCTGCCAGATGATTGATTGCTTTCTCCTCCTCGATACGGTACATTTCAAGTGCCACAAGCAGGTTTTCCACCTGTTCCACCCATGCAGGCTTCATATCATATTTAGCTCTGTATGTGACCATAATCTCGTCCGACTCAGCCTTATCCGCCGAATGTCCCAAAGCTTCAATAAGACAAATCGTATCTTCCTTGCTGCCGCTTCTGAATGCGAACTGAACAACAAAGTTTTTCTCTTCCTCTGTAAACTGATGCTCCACACCATTCATCTCTGTTACTGCTTCATTTACTACTGCTAAATTCATAAGTTCCTCCTAATCTGCCATGCTGTTTTCAAGCACAGCAATCTCAATGATCTCCTTCATCTTTTCCGCTGAAATGTTGTTGTTTATAAGTTCTACAAGCTGTGACTCAGTAAGTCCCTTTTCTATTGCACTCTTAATCTGCACAAGCTGCGCCGGAACAAGGTCTCCTGTTGCTACAAGTCTGACGATGTCTGCTCTTGACCTTTTCTTAAAGGAAAGTCTTGCAAAAAGGCTCGCCACTCCGCTGTTGCTGCTCTTTCTCACACTTCGCTCAATCGGAAGTCTCTGCACCACATTTCCGGTTCCATCAACTACCGGAATCTGATAATAGACCGGAATACCATTTGCCACAGCCTGCATATTCTGCGGAACTGCAACTGTATCTACCATCTTTTTATCTGCCTGTGGTACGGACTGGCTTTCCTGCGGCTCTGCCTTACTTTCTGCCTCTTTCTTATTCTCTGTGGCAACACTTATGATCTTATCTTCCAATGACTCTATTCTGTCTCCCATACGCTTCATCTCCTTATCCTTTTTCTCAATATCATCCCTGAGTCTTGCAATCGTACTGCTTGCCTTATTCAGTTCATTCTGCTGACTGTTGATAAGAGCATCCTTATCCTGGTTCTCCTTGACCAGACGCTCCCTGACTTCCTCATCATCTTTGGAAGTTTCTATTTCAGAAAGCTTCTTATTCAGGGCATCATACCTTTCATTCTGGTGATTGATCTTTTCAACCACTTCATCCATCTGAGAAATGAGTGCTTTCACATACTCAGACTCTTCCGGAATCTGTTCCTTGACTTTATTCAGCTGTTCCAGAACTTCCTCATATAATCGGCGCATGGTGATAGGTTTTTCCCCTTTGTCCATGACCTCCTTAATTGTCTGAACAGGTACACCCTTTTCATAAAATTCGAGAGACACCTGCATCTGATGAACCGAATACTTGGTATTCTTGATAATATCAATCACATCTTTTGGAACATCCTTATGCAGACACTCCGATAAAATCTTCATCTGTTCAATGTCGTAGGACTTATTGAGATAAAGGCTGATCTCCTCCTCTGTCAGTCCATATTCATAATCACTTTTTACAAGAGCAATCGTATCCTCGCTGAAATGCTTATTTCGGAGAAGCTGCAATTTTTTCTCGATTGCTATTGCACTAAGCGGTTCTCTGTTTTCTTCCATATATGCCTCCTAACTACTAAAAAAACAGCCTAACGTTCTGGCTGTTCTTTCCTGTCTCGTATTGTCTCTTTGTTGTACTGTGCATCTTTTCCATCTGATACGCTGTCTGGAATAAGACTCTTCCATATAGATTTACCAATATTCAACTCTTTGAATACTGCCCTTTCTTTTGCACATGCTTTGGAATACTCCTCTTTATAATGTTTACGCAGTGCTTCCACCTCTTCTAGGCTATATCCCTGTGATAAAAGCTTTTGTTTCAATGTTTCCCATTGCAGATGCTCATCCGTAAAAAATTCATCTCCCTGAAGGAAAGACTTCTCAGCAGGTTCTAACTCTTTCATATCATCTGCTATATCAAAAAGTTCTCGACTTCTCTCCCTAGCCTTATAAATGCGGCTTTTCTCTGCTGAGACTTCTTTTCTTTTATCTGTCAATGAGCTGATTACACTGACAAGCTCCTCTGCTGAATGAATGTCATGATTGACAAGGAACAAATACTCCTCCTGCAGTTTATGCATCTTACGGATATCTTCCTTATACTTCCATACCTGACTGTATGGCTTCTTTTTCAGCTTTCCTATCCGGTATAGCTTTGCATAGTATCTCTTTTGAAGTCCCGACATCTTTGCCCTTCGGTATCTTCTCACCTTACACTTACAAAGGACTGGTTGTACCTCTTTCTGCTGTTCTCTGTAAAATGAAATATTCTCTTTTTCTATCCTTTCCCGGATTGCCTCATCAGAATACATGTCCCCTAATGTCTTACATCTGCGAAATCTCGTCATTCCTTGTGGCTTTACCGCCAGATACTTTCCCTGCTTGACCTCATATCCTTTGTCAGATAACAGTTCCAGAAACTGCTCATAATTTCCAGCCTGCAGGATGCAGGAATCCAGGTCTCTCTTGATCATATCTGCCCACACAAAACTGCCTTCACGATATTCGCTCCAGTCCTTATAGCTTTCATGCTCTTTTTCCTTATTGCCATCATCAACATCAATGATTGAAAGACCATATTCCTGACACAGCTTATTCGTGATTGGCTGGATATACTTTGCCCAGTCTCCCTTTTCATAGCGGTACTTTTTCCCATCCACAAAACTCACACTGTTAAATACAATGTGGGAATGAACATGTGCTGTATTATCATGCACCACATATACTGCCTCGTATGATTTTCCAAGATACTCTTCCACGAATCTGCGGGTTATCTCAAATGCCGTATCAGGATTCACTTCATCTTCCTTAAATGAGAGAATGATATGATATCCCTGCCTTTTATCAACTTTTCCAAACTTCCGTTTGGTTGCTTTCATCTGTTCAAAAGCAGAATCGACCTGACAGTTGATTGCACCTATAAGCCTTCCATCCTGTGTTTTCTCCGGATTCATCACATAATCGAGAGATCTCTTCAGATGTTTTCCGTGAAAATGCCCACCACAATCCTTCATATTAAGAATTTTACTGATTGCCAATCTTTACCACCGCCTCATCTACCTTCTGATTCAGTTTTCGCATATAAGCTATCAGCTGTGTCTTATCTTCCTTTGAATACAGCCCGGCATTGCTGTTAAATACTATCTGATTGATGTTAATGCCGATTCGGTTGACTTCATTGATGAGTTCTTTCAGAATCTTCCTTACTTCCGGATAATCATTTGGTTTCTGACTGATAAGAAGACGGATATACTCTGCCTCATTCATTCCATTATCACATGCCTTTTTTGCAAGCATCTTAGCTTCCTCTGGCATTAGTCTTAGTGTTTTCCTAATACAATGAACTTTATCTGCCATAGACTCACCTTCCTCTCTTACCCGTACTATAATCTTTAATTCCTTCTGCAACTGTCACTGCAGCTTTTTCCAAATCATCCCTGCTACTTAGATGACTAATGAATGATTCCACCAAAGCAGCTGCCATTTCATCAATCTCCTTTGCATAACAGGTCTTTTCAAACAATCTGTCCAGCCTCTTTTCATCTGCTTTCAAACTGTCATACTTATCCTGATACTCACTGTAATCTTTAAAATCCTTTGGATCATTCCTATGTGCATCAGCATCAAGTATCAGTTCATAATTCCATTCACAAACAGTATCTATAACATCATCTATCGGGTATGGTTCAATTTCACCATTCTCCTCAGCCACATCCTGTCTGTACATCTTCCCATCAGAATCTATGCCAATGGCATAATCATGACCTTCCATATAGTTAAGTAATATTTCAGCATCTTCTATCGAAGGGTTAAGTAAGATATCAAATGTGTCTGCCCAGGCAATCAGTTCTTCTGGTTTTGAAAATAGCGTAACTTCTGCATCCATTGCTTCCTTGCACCTCCTTATCCGTGTTTAGTAAATATTCACCAAAGCTCCAGTCTCCGGTTAGTCCCCGGCGACTGCTAGATACGCATTAGAGACATCTCTGTCCTAATGCCATCTAGTTAGGGAGAAAATCTCCCTAAAACCCTCTGTTTATGAAAGTGGGGGCGCTTTTTGCCCCCACTTTGCTACTTTGGGGGCGCTTTCTGCCCCCATTTTGTTATTTTGGGGGCGCTTTCTGCCCCCACTTTTATTTTTACTTCAGTCCGGATTTTGTCGTGTCCAAATTGTGGGGGCACTTTTTGCCCCCACTTTGACATTTTGGGGGCGCTTTCTGCCCCCACTTTGCTGTTTTGGGGGCGCTTTCTGCCCCCACACATCAAAATCCGGTTTCTCATGCCCTGACTGGTTCATCTGCTCTCTGATTCATCTGGTTCAGATTAAGCTTTGCAGCCACAAGCCACTCGTTGTAATCCTTATATCCGGCTGGAGGCGGACAGTCTTCTACCTCATATCCAAGCTCATAATATTTTCTCATAAGTTCAGCTGCTGCTTTTCTCCCCGGCTCATCTCCATCAAGGCAGAACCGGATGGAAGTTATCTGCGGATGTTCCCGAAGAAATGTTTCAAGTGGTGCATCTGCAAGCATCCCAAGTGCCAGCTTATTTGATTCATAATCTGTGAAGATATCCACATAACTCATAAGGTCAATTGCAGCCTCAAATACTACAAGCTCTGTACTGTTAACATTTACCACATTAAATCCATAGTTCTTATCATTGCCTGTGACATCACACTTGAATGGCTTGCCCTGCTTATCAAACACTCCACGCATACTTGCAAATCTTGTCACTCCATTTTTATCATTTCCTTTGAAAACAACATTGTGGTAATGCCTGCTCTCATAAATCAGTCCATCTTTTAAAAACAGATCTATGACAGTCCTGCTGATTTCTCTCTCCTGATTCAGATATGAAATAAGATAGGAATTATCTCCCGCCGGTTCCGGTAGGACAAATGGCTTTCTCTCCTCTGCCTGCTTCTGCGATACCTGATGAACAAGTGGCTGCTTTACAGGATTCTCGATCCTTCTATATCCTGCAAAATCTAAAAGCCAGAACACAGCCTCTTTTACACTCATTCCACAAAACACCCGCAAGAAATCTATCTGTGAGCCGCCATTGTTGCCTTTGTCAAACTGCCTTGACCATCTGTACCAATGGCTTCTGTTATAGATACGGATGGAATCCATCTCCTTTAAAGTGTGGTATTTGCCAATCCTCTTTACTGTATACCCAAGGCTTTCAGCAACTGCACACAGGTCAACACTCTTTGCTATGGCAAGCTCTTCATCCGTAAATCTTCCATCCATGCTTTCACCTTGCCTTTCGCTGCTCTGCTACAAGCGGTGACTTGATATCAAGTGTCCGGTAATCTGTGCTCAGGGTAATCTTAGGATTATCAATCATGCCTTTTTCCCTGAAACTGAAAAATTCACGATTGTCTCCACCGACTATGATATGGTCAATGAGCGGTATTCCCATCAGTTCACACAGCTTGTTCATGCGGTCTGTCATCATCGTGTCTGCCTTGCTTGGGAATACATTTCCGGATGGATGACAATGGATTAACATCATGCTTGCAGCATTGCTTAAGATACTTGATTTAAACAGCTCTCTCGGATGTGCCATTGCCTCATTTAAAGAACCAACACTTGCAAAATGCACATTGATAGGTTTTAAATCTGACCTTAGATTGACCACACACACTACTTCCCTGTCAAACTGGCACATACAGTCTCCCATGACAGCAGCTATATCCGCCGGATTATTAAAGGTGTGCTCCGAATAAATCGGAGCATCCTTTACAAGTCTTACCGAAACCACATCAAGCTTGAAGTCATTCTTCTTTGGCATCAGACACCGCCTCCTCTCCAAACTCGACACGGATAACAAAGTCACCTTTCTGGCTATTTATGAGAGCAATGAGTTCTTCCATTGTAAGTTCCTGCTCCATAGCTGCCTCCTATCTGGACTTTTCCTTCGCGTCATATACAAGGGGAGGTTCTGCAACGATGCCATCAAGTCTCTTGTTTGGTGTATCAGTTGCAAGGGTGAGTTTTCTTAAATCCTTATCATAGTGATATACCTGATTGGAAAGTCTCTCATCCAAAGACACCTCCTGCATATTTACCTCGACTACCATCTGTGCTAGCATCTCAGGGCTTCCCATATCTGAAGATACTGCAATAACCTCATGCACGCTCGAAGGGAGAATATAAAGGTCACACTCTAAACTCTCTGCCAGCTCATGAAGCTCATTCTCATAAAGCATGGATGCTGCGCCATTGATACCCTTTTCATTGGAAATCACCCACATCGTCTGCTCCGGTGGAATCTCAGCTATCATCATCTCTGCGATATCCTGTGGCATCCCATCCCTTGCGAACATTTCTTTCATAATGTCATTCATGCTACGAACGACAGGTGGGAAGAGTCTTCTTGTGTTTTCCGCTGCACACTTAAAGAGCTGTTCCTCGCTCATTCCAAGTCTTTTCGCAAATTCATTTGTAATTTTTGAACTCTGCACCGCATCCTTATCTGCACTGATTATTACCTTATACACAATAGAAAGATCCTGGAACTCCCTGTGAGGCACCTGTTCCAAAAATGTTTTATTCTGCTCTGTATTGATGAGCTGGAATACAATCTTCTCGTTAGCATCCCTCATAATGCTGTCCACATCAACAACCGGAGTCTGCTCATATGCCCTTTCCATGAAGTCACATGCAGCCATAAGTGTTTCCTCAAGATCGCCACAGTCCTGATACTTCTTATACATGTCATTGATATAAATCGTAGGTGAAATGTTCCTGCCTTCTTCTCTTAAGATGATGCCATCAAGAGTCACATTTACCTTTTCCACTGGCTCTGCCACAAGCTCCATTCCTTTGAACTTCTCTGGCATATAATCCATAAACTTTTCTTTTACTACTTCCTTAAAAATCTCGTAATTCATCATATTACGGTTCCTCCTTAATCTAAAAAAGCTGGGAACATAAGTTACTGGCTTACATTCCCCGCAAGGTTAATTGTTACTGTTTATTCTTTTTCTTTCTTCCACGAAGTCCTACTCCAACACCTGTAATAAGTGCAAGTGCACCGATTCCAAGATAAAGAAGCGGATTTGCATTGTCGCCTGTCTGTGGAAGCTTAGGCTCTGTCGGTACATTGACAAGCTTAAGAGTTGCTACAACAACATCCGGTGCATTGTCATCATATCGAAGAGTTACATCATGAGCTGTTTCATCAAGGATATATCCGTCAGCTGCTTTTGTCTCAACTACTGTATAATGGATATCTTCCTTAAAAGTTCCATCCTCGTTGTAAGTACAGATAGGGAGCTCCTTGCTCTCTGCATGACCATTCTTGTCAGTAGTGAGTGTATCAAGCACCTTTCCGTCCTTATCTCTTACTTCAAATACAACACCCTCGATTGGCTTTCCGGTTACTTTGTCAGTTTTCTCAATGACAATCTTTCCGACAACCTGCTCATCCTTCATGGATACCTTCTGGATTTCTGCTGTCTCCTTTACTTCAAAGGTTACATCACTTGCCACCTTATATCCATACGGTGCAGATTCCTCTCTGAGTGTGTACTTGCCAACAGGAAGTCTTTCAATCATATGAGTCTTTCCTGCTTCAGATATCCAGCTCTCAACAAGCTTTCCATCAGCATCAATAACAGAAAGCTTTGCTCCAGGCAACTCTTTCTCGCCTGTGATATCAGTCTTTGAAATCTCTACCTTGATCGGTGCGTTTTCAAATGCTGCGTCAAACTCGATAACCTTTACCTTATCTCCCTGATATGAAGCATCAACATCAAAAATCTTATCAGACTTCACATATCCCTTTGGTGCCTCAATCTCTTTGACATAATACTGTCCAAGCGGAAGGTCAGAGGTAAATGCAGCCTTTCCATCCTTACCTGTTACTGTTCTCTCAATCTGTGTATCAGCTTTTACGATTACCTTGCCATCTTTATTTACGATATCTTCTTTCGCAAATAAACCGAATACTGCTCCTTCAAGTGCTTCCTTAGTCTCTGAATCCGTCTTGGTTACAGTAATCTGCACTTTCTGACGCTCATTTGTCACATCCATTCCTGCGAAAACAACCTTTGTATTCTGGTCGATATAGGAAAGGTCTGACTCAATCGGTGTATCATCTAATACAAATCCATCAATGGTCTTTGTCTCAACAAGATAATACTTGCCAAGTGGAAGGTCATCAACTCTTGCGATACCCTTATCATTTGTCACGATGGTTGCCACCTTGTCTCCTGCCTTATGATATACAGTGTCAAGTCCGTCAGCACTTACGATATCCTCTTTTGCATATACATCAAAAGTTACTCCTGCAAGGCTGTCCTTGAAGAAATTGAAGATAAAGTCGTACCAGTAACCCTTCATAAGAGTAGTGTCTGTTACAAATTCGCCGTCCTTATTGATAACGATGGAACCTGTAGGAACTTCATCCTTCATCTCTACATGCTGCACTTTGCCTGTGTCCTCAACTGTAAACTGGATATCAGTTGCCTTGAGGTATCCGTAAGGAGCAAATTCCTCACGAAGAGTGTAAGTCTCTCCAACTACAAGTCTCTTGATCACATGTGCTTCCTTAACATCAGATGTCCAAGTGTCTACCACATTTCCATCCTTATCAAGTACAGTAAGTGTTGCACCTGTAAGCTCTGCACCGCTTGTGATATCTGTCTTTGTAAACTCAAAGGTTGTAGGAGTGTTTTTATACTCGCTGTTATATACAGCAGTCTTAACATCCTGTCCCTGATATTTTGTATCAAAGTTTACTACTTCCTCATTTGTCACATATCCGGCAGGCTTTACAAGCTCCCTTGCAACATATTTTGCAAATGGATAATCCTTAACAAAAGCAATCTTTCCATTCTCATCAGATGTTGCCTTCTCAAGAAGTGTGCCTTTCTCGATAATTACCTTGCCATCAACATTCTTGATATCCTCGTCTGCATAAAGACCAAATACTGCACCTGCAATCGGTGTGTTATCTTCTGCATCAAGCTTAGTCACTGACATATCAAGCTTCTGTCTGTCATCTAAGAAAGTAAGGCTCTCCTTGATAACAGGTGTCTTATCACTCACATATGTGAATGTCACTTTCTGCTCATTCGGATTTAATACATATCCGTATGGAGCTTCCACTTCCACAACTCTGTACTGTCCAAGAGGAAGATTCTTAGCTGTTGCCTTTCCATCCTTACCAGTTGTAAGAGTTGTCACAAGGTCTCCCTCGCCGTAATACTTAATGCGGTTTCCGTCTGCATCCTTCTGGTTGTCTGCTGTGTAAATATCTTCCGCAGCATAAACTTTGAATTTTGCTCCGGCAAGTGAGCCTTCCTTATAAACAAACTCTTTCTCATATGAGCTTGCAAGGAGTCCGCCCTTGAATCCTTCAAGTACCTCTCCCTTCTTTTCTACAGTCAGCTCTCCGACTGCAGGGGCATCGGAATATTCCACAGTAATGATTGCATCATTTGTATCACCATCTGTTTCAAATGCTGTATCAGTATCAACAGAGATGTTGATATACTTATCATTTACAACATATCCAAATGGTGCAGATACTTCCTCAATACGGTAGTTACCGATTTTCAGTGCCTCCGGTAAGATTAAATCTCCATCCTCATCAGTAAAGAATGAAGTATGCTCTACCTTTGACGGATAAGTTGTGTACTGCTTCACATATTCGTTCTTATCAATATTGAAGATCTTAAACTCTGCGTTTGGTACAAGTACTGTCTGCTTTGTATCGGAATCCTTCTTGATTATACGAAGCTTTGCAGTAAACTCCCTGTCAAGGAATACTCTCCATGTCTGAGGCTTGTCAGGATGATTCTCGCTGATTTTCACCTCAAATGGCTTGATTGTCTTCATGTTATGCGGAGTCTTTGACTCAACTACCACATAAATTCCATAAGGAATTGCAATGGAAACTGCATGTCCCTTATCATCTGATGTGATTGTTGTTGCTCCGTTTTCCCCGATTACTACCGGAGTTGCCTTATCAAAGTCATAACTTCCATCTGCCTTTACAAGTAAAGATGATTTCAAATAAGCTGTGAACTCTGCACCTGCCAATAAGCCTGCTTCAGTATCATCGCCATTGTCAGATACTTTGATAAGCTGGAATGGCTGCTTGATGACCTGCTCTGCTGATGTTGTGCTTCTTGATACCTCTGCTACAAGGTCTCCCTCATAGTCGCATACTACATCGTGCTCCTCTTCGTCTAAAAGATACCCCTCTGATGGAGTGATTTCCTTTACATAATAATTTCCAAGGTAAAGGTTATTGACCTCTGCCTCTCCATTCTTATCTGTTGTAAGTGTTGCTACAAGGTCACCTGCTTTGAATACGACTCCTGTTGCTCCGTCCGGATGCACGATATCGTTTCTTGCATAAAGACCATAAACTGCACCTTCAAGGCTTGCATCTCCCTGGGCAACTGCCTTGCCTGATTCCTTGTCTACCTTGTAGATATGAATCTTTGCTGTAGTTCTGTCATTTACAAATGTGTGACTAAATGATGCCTTTGCCTGTGTTTCAGGTAATACATTGAAATTGAAGCTGTACACATCTTTGCTGTTTCTGATATATGCATATGGTGCCTGTGTCTCTGAGATATAATATCCGTTAGAGATTGGCAGATCCACGCTGTAGCTTGCCTTTCCGTCCTCACCTGTAGTTACTGTCTCAAGAGCTGTACCCTTTGTTACAATAACCTGTCCGGCATAGTTTTTGATGTCATTTCCGGCATAAAGTGTGTACTTGCCGCCATCAAGAGGGTTCTCTGTGTCAGAGTCCTTCTTTACGACAGATACATCCGCTTTCTGTCTTGTATTCTCAATCGTAGTTGATTCATACTGGACTGTCACAGTCTGGTCCTTATACTCAACTGCTACTGTCTGAGGTGTGGTATTGATTGTATATCCGTCAATGCTCTTAATCTCAGTAACCACATAAGTTCCAAGATGAAGGTCAGATAATACCACCTGTCCGTCAGTTCCTGTTGTAAGGCTTTCTGCCACTACATCGCCAGCACTATACACCTTTGTACCATCTGCCTTGTAGATATCTGCCCCGGCAGTTACCTTAAATGCTGCTCCGGAAAGCTTCTTTTTCTCATAGGTGAAATTGCTTCCATTCCATGAGCTAAGCACCTCACCCTCTTTGTAGATTGTGATTGCTCCAAGCTGCTCTTTATCTGTTGCAGAGATTCCCGTTGTCTGTCCTGCTTTTACAGTAAGTGTATGAACCTTACCTGAAAGGACATATCCCTTTGGAGCGGTAATCTCTTTTACATAATAAGTGCCTGCAACAAGTGCAGCTGACTTTGCATATCCGTTTCCATCTGTTGTCATGGTCTGTACTCTGTTTGTGCATCCGCTGTCAGAATAGATTCCATAAACTGCACCGGAAAGCTTCACTCCGCTTGACTCATCTGTCTTTGTAAGCTCACCATATCCGATGTTCTCTGTCTTGACCTTGATATAGGCTTTGATAGGATCTGCTGTCGGTCTTTCAGAAATAAATTCCTGATATCCGCTCTTTCCTGTAAGCCAGAATACACAGCTTGATGTTGTCTCAACCTTGCCAGCATTGGATGTGAATGTTCCTGTTGTAGCTGTAGTATTCACGCTCGTTGAAGAGATTGTAATACTGTTGCCATTCTTATCAACAGAATATCCGCTGATGCCAAAATCAAAATCCGATAAAACACCATTGCTGTCAGATAATGTTGTTTCAAATCTCTGACTTCCATCATTCCACTTTAATTCATAAGTTGGTGCCTCACTGGTTCTGCGTGATGCAAAACTTGGAAGTGTTGCATTGTAGGAGCTGCTGATATTGTCCCTGAGTCTCTCATAATAGCTGTATGAAGAATCAGGACTTGGTGCTGTGTTGCAGAGCTTTCTCGCTGCCGAATCACCACTTCCGGTTCCAAAGATATCTGCTACAATAACCCATACCATTGCCTGAGTTGCGATATACTCATCGCACTGACTGTTGCTTGGTGCCGCCTTTTGTGTACTGTTAAACCCATAATAAAGGCAGTAACTTAAAAGCTTTCTCTGCTGTGCTGACATTGATGTGCTCGCATCATCGTAGCTGTTCATAAGCTGACCGCCATCTGCTCTTAATCCGAAATTCATACAATATGCAGAATTTCCGTCAAGAATTGAATACAGAATCTTGCCATGATTATATCCGGGCTTCAGCTCACTTACTTCTCCGGAATTTTTGACTGACGCATTCCAGAACGCAATATTTGCCTGCGGACTGGCTGCAAATGCTGTTGTTCCATTCGTAAAGAGTGTTCCAACCAGTGTGAGCATTGCCATAAATCCTGCCATAAAACGCTTTAGTTTCTGTTTCATGTGCTCTTTCCTCCTTAATTTACGCATAAAAAAAGAAAGACATAAGTTTATGGCTTACATCTTTCTTCCTTCTGCTTCTATTCGTTTTTATTTATCTGTGACATCGAAACTCGTAATAGTCTGTGCCGCCTGTCGTGTAAACTCCATCATAACTGATGTAGAATACCGGATCTGTTTCCAAAAGTAACATACTTGCAATATATTCTGCGATTGCATCCTCAGATGATAACCGCTGTCCATCAATGGTACTTGCTTTGTTGAGGTCTGTCTCTACAAACACACTATAATAAGAGCCTTCCATACCATCGTAAGGATAGTACTCATTGTACTCTTCCTGCGTGATACTGCCGTCATTCAAATGATTCTGTAAATTCTGCTGTGTGGTAATCATCCCTTCTGCCTGACACTTTGCTGTTGCAAGTGACACAACATTCTGTGGACTGTACGCCACGGATGCAGGCTGTGGATTGCTCACATTGTCTTTCGGACTGTCTGTAGTCTGACCACCATTACCTGCATTACTCTGATTTCCACCAGCTTCCTTATTACCACTTGCAGGAGCTTTCTGTTCCGGCTCGTCATCCTGCTCTGACTTTTCTTTCTGCTTTGAAGCAGTTTCATTATCAGCAGACTGGTTATCTTCCTTATCAGTCTTCTCTTCTGAATCCTTAACCTCGGCAATATCTTTCTCTGTCTCTTCACTTCCAGCTTCGGTTGTGACCTCTGTAACAGCTTCCGTTGCCATTGCTACTTCTTCAGTTGGTTTTACGCTTTCCATCTGTTTCTCTGTCTGATTATCAGCCTTTTCCTTACCACCATTACAGGCAGCCATTGAAAAGACCAGTACTGCGGATAATAAGATAATACTTATCTTCTTCATAGTAATCACCCATCCCTTCTCCGCAAGAGGGACGGGCTTTGTGTTCCGTGCCATCCACCCTTGCGGTGAACTATTTATCTGTAATGCACGGGACACATAGGACTGTCCCGTATTCTGTGCATCTTAAACTCCTTTCATTATACCAGCTCTCTTATTTTAAAGAAATACTGCATAAGTCTTCTGTTTTTCTTGTAATTTAAGAATAAACCCTTTACCTGCATACGCTCACCTCCTCTCAGAATGTGCCCATTCTTACGAATGAAAGAAATATCCTTGCCACCATAGCGAATAGAAGAAGAATTATTCTGGCAAGTCCTAAGACCAGCTTCAACGCTCCAAGAATTATCCTCAATATCCACTTGAGTATCTCTAAAATTACTGTTCCTACGGCTCCCATAACTCTTCTCATAATAATCAGTCTCCTTTCGACATCCATCCCATTGCAAGTCCTGCAACATCTGCATCGTCCATAACATCTTCTGTAGGTTCTTGTGCTTCACTATTGGCTGCCTGCATTATTACCGGCTGACCAACATTCATCCCGGATATCACTCCGCCTAACAGCTTTATTACCTCTTTTCTAGCCTCATTGGTTGCTGCTTCAATGACCTCTTCCTTAATGTCATCAATATCTTCTGACCGGATATATTCAGCCCTCTCTTTTTCCTTCTTCTTGATAACAAAGGTTTCTTTTCCATAATTATCAATGTAGAACTGAATCGCATCTATAATGAACTGGTTCTTAGATTTGAAAATCTTCGGATCAAGGTTCTGAATCACATCATTGATTTTCACATGCTGAGGATTGCTCATGTTGAGGCGGACAGAAGTTTTTACTTCATATTCAAGTCTTCTTCCCATCATCTGCCTCCTTATGATAATCGCTTAGTGCTTTTAAGTCCCATTGTGGCAAGCTGCTCATATCCTCTTGCATTTGCCTTTACATCAAGGTTATAGGAAATGTTCTTAGCATCATGACTACCAAAATTCTTCATCACAACTGCCCCGCCACCGACAAATACAATCGGTGTAGTCTTTAAGTTATACCCAAACTCACGGATTGAGTTATATACCTTATCAACAAAATCCTCTATCTCTGCCTTGATAATGGCAAAGTATTCATCATCAATATCTGACCTGCCATATCGCATGATGTTCTGTATCTCTGACTCGTCTACCTCTCCGTTAAGTTGTCTTACACACTGCTCATTGATAGAACGCATACAGGTAATAAGACCTTTTGGTATCGTCACACACTCTGATTCATCCGGTGACTTGTTGATTACCGGCATAATGTCGATTGTCCAGCTACCGATATCTACTATCAGCGTTTTCTTTGCCATTGTAGGAATCTTGTCCACTACTGCTGCATAACACTGAGGGAATACTGCCACATCATCAATTTCAATATAATACGGCTCATTCTCATATTTGAAGCTTACACGCTTATTCTTTGTCAGGTACTTGATAAAATCATTCTTCTCTGCTCCAAACCTTGTAAGTGGTAGTCCTACGGCAAGGAATACCTTTGCCTCTGCAAGACCTCTTCTTTTAAGTTCCTTAGCTACTGCCGCAAGTGTGAGAAGATAAAAGCTGCCATCTTCGACCTTCGTGTCCTTTACCTCCTGTCTCACAGTTCCAACCTTATAGAACTTTCCTTCATACTCGAGTACATCACCGAAAAGTGCCGGAGTTGTTGTAATCTCCTTAACACCTGTGACAAATACCTGAGAGATTGTTTTCATCATTGACCAGCCATGATCAATGCCGATTACTTCTAACTTGTTATTCATGTTCCTGTCTCTCCTTCCCTTCCGTAATAATTGCTTCCATATCCTGCTCATCTGTACCTTTTCTCCCTTCCTCTTCCATAAGCTGCTCAATAAACCTCTCTGATCTGGACGACATTGCAACTAATGAATATAGAAAAACCAGGATGATACTTATTCCGACCAACACAACAATCCAGCATAGCTTCATGTAAATACGCCTCCTTCTGTAGATTCTTCTAAGGGGCACTTACAATTTGCCTGACATTTTCGTGCCAGTCTTTGGAAATAAACACATTTCAAACATTCGTGGTCTGCCATAAATAGTGCTTTCTCATTTTTGGCTACAATCTTTCGGTAACGCTTTTTCAAATAAGAAACATCATATAAATCCTGCTTGATTTCATTCATGGCATTTTGCTTCATTATCGCTGTATTCAGTGAATTAATGTAGCTGACGAACTTTTCCTCAGTGCTTATATCCACACCTTTAAAAGTTAATTCCATTCACTACTTACCTGCTTTCTACACGGCTCATGCCATGTAGGTGTGCTTTTTTCCCATTTGCCTGCACACATAGGAATTACAGATAAGCCGCATCTGCGTTTACGACGCATTAAGTTAAATTAAATAATGCTATCCTCTCTACCGCCTTTTTGAGAGCCAGGAAGTTCCCTTTGAACACCTTCATAGTTTATTATCCTTCCGCAACAGTATTGACTACCCTTACTCGCTCCACTTTCATTTCTCAATCCTTCAGCACTCTTCGCAAGTATATTTGATTTCCATCAGGTATCTGAACCGGAATTATCACTATATCTGTAATTGTTATTCAATTGTATGAGCTGCTTTGCAACTCGCAGGATTATGATATAGCAAAATTTTGAATCCTTGAACTTCGCCAAAAGAAGTATTTTCAACATATCTATTCTTTTTATGTTAGTCCTCATTTGTGGTCTGTTCGTATTTTCATTATATAGTCCACATTTGTGGTTGTCAATATATTTTCAAAATAATGTACCACTTTTGTGAACTCTGTGTTAAAATATTCATATCAATTTGTTTGAGGTGATTATTAATGGATAATAGACATTCAATTGGAAGTAAAATTCAAAAATATAGAAAATTAAAAGATATGACACAGGACGAATTATCAAAACAGTCCGGTATTTATTTATCTACCATAAAGAAATATGAAAGCGGTGAACGAAATCCAAAACCAGATCAGCTTCAAAAAATAGCAGAAGCTCTTGGCATTAGCGTAACTGTATTTCTTGATTACGATATTAATACTGTTAGTGATGTTCTTTCTTTAGTTATGAAGCTTAACGAACAATCTCCATTGAAAATATCTGCTGATAAGGATAAAGATGGCAACTACATCCCCAGCAGCATACACATGACATTTGAAGATTCACAAATAAATGAAGCTATTTGTTCTTATCTAAATTGTAAACAACAGATAGATTTAATTGCCTATGAGGATAATGATAAAGCTGTGATTGAACAGCAAAAAGAATTTTATGATGATAAGATTAACAGATTGCTCTTATTTAACGAATGTATTAAAAAAATCCGCTAAATTGCGGATTTTCTTTGCTAGGACTCTATTATAATACTTCACTTTACATATCCTGAGTAGTTTATCCCCTACTCAAATAGCTTTGGTAAATCGTTGGTAAAAATCTACTGTAACATCCCCAAAACACTGTAAAATCAAGTATTTTTAATCAAGGTTAGTATATTGCCGTGGCAGATAAACAGCACCTTCTTCATTTTACTCTCCCAGCACCTCGCCCAGTGCCAGCACGGCGTTACGGACGCATTCCGGGCAGGGGCAGAGCGGTGCGCCGGTCTCCACACCCTTCAGATCTTTACAAATGGTAGCGCCGCACTTTTCCTGAAAGCTTTGCAGCAATTCCTTGGAGATACGGGGCGTGCCCTTGCCGTTGGTGACGACGCCTGCCACCATCACTGCGCCGATCAATGCGCCGCAGGTGCTTTCCATGCAGCCCATACCGGCGGCATAGCCTGCGCCCAGCTTCATCAGGGTGTCGGTGTCCACCGGCAGCTTGTCCTCGAATGCTTTCAGCACTGCCTGTACGCAGTTGCACTGTCCGGCTGCTTTCCATGCGGCTGCCTGTGCCGCCCGTTCTTCGATGTTCATTTTACATTCCTCGTCTTTCATTGATCCGTTCCGGTTCACTGCCTTCAGTATACCATGCTTTTTCCCCGCAGAAAAGTCTCTGCACGCAAAACGGACTTCTGCAGGCGTCCAAACACGCGCAGAAGTCCGTTCGTTTGTTAAAGTATCGTCATCCGCCGACTTTTTTCGTCAGGAGACTTTTTAGCTTATTTTTCCTTTTGCTCCTTGTCCACCACTTGGATCTTACCCTTTTTCCACAGCACATAGGAGGTCAGGATGCCGATGGGCAGCATCACGATGATAAAGATGCCCACAAGCCCGCCCAGCACGGAGCCGTAGCCTGCAAGGCGTGCGGCGAGGGAGAGCACCGTCATGATGAT